>QMCD01000563.1_pt1 | contig 29490 bp, 25 predicted proteins | sample 1821841 | NCBI WGS metagenome assembly QMCD01 (sample SAMN01991225, study PRJNA193472) | Termite gut metagenome, whole genome shotgun sequencing project. | isolation source: worker | host: Macrotermes natalensis | reverse complement strand
AAATTATTTGTCAGTATATTGATAAATAATTTGTATATTTGCATCGGTAAACTGATTAATTATGGAAAAAAGGATTATCAAAAGTATCATTGTCGAGAAACAGCAGGAAATCCTCGACACCTCATTTATTGAGCGCCCGCTGGAGCTGGAAGATAGTTGTAATTACGTGTTTGTCGGTCTGCGCAGGGCAGGCAAGTCCTATCTGTTATACCAGCATATTCACCGGCTGCTTAAATCAAAAAAAGCGACTATTGACAATATCCTGTATATTAATTTTGAAGATGAACGGATAGCCGCCATACAAGCGGAGGAACTCCACCTGATTTTGGAATCCTACAAAGAATTATATGACGGCCGGCCTATCCTGTTCCTCGATGAAATCCAAAACATTAAAGGATGGGAAAAGTTTGCCCGCCGCTTAGCCGATTCAAAGTACCGGGTATTTATCACCGGCAGTAATGCCAATATGCTCAGTAAAGAAATACATACTACGCTGGGTGGCCGATTCATTGCCAAGGAAGTGTTCCCGTTCTCCTTTACCGAATACCTTTCGTTTCATGGTGTATCATTGAAACGAAACTGGGAGCATAGCCCAACTCGCAATCAGGCAGTCAAATTGTTTCAGGACTATTTTTACTATGGCGGTTTCGCCGAAACGTTTACGCTCAGGGATAAACGTGAATGGCTAAACTCTCTTTATCAAAAAGTCCTGCTGGGCGATGTTATTTCACGCAATGATATCAGGAATGAAAATGCCATCAAAGTGTTGGTGAAAAAATTAGCTGAAAGTGTTATGCAGCCCTCGTCCCTGACGAGAATTAACAATGTGGTTAATGCCACCGGTGCAAAAGTGTCACGCAACACACTCATTGAGTATCTGCAATATTTGTCGGACGCTTATTTAATCTTCGGTATTGCTAATTTTTCCGACAAGTTGAGCGAAAAAGAAACGTTTAAGAAACGCTATTTTTTTGACAACGGATTATTGAATAATTTCCTGTTTGAACCGGAAACTAAATTATTGGAAAATATAGTCGCTATCCGATTGAAACAACAATACGATGAAGGTCTTTATTTCTACAATAAAAATGTGGAAGTGGATTTTTATATTCCACGGGAAAAGTTCGCGGTGCAGGCCTCCTATAGCTTAGCCGACACCACCACCCGGAAGCGGGAAGTAAAAGCCCTGTTAAAACTGGCCGAAGCTTATGATGTAAAACGTTTGGAAATTGTGACCTGGGATGAAGAATCGACTATTCAGGAAAACGGAATAACTATTCAGGTCGTTCCTGTGTGGAAATGGCTTATTTAGCGCTTTTACCGCCCAAACACCGCCCTGGTTAACTCGTCGATTTTGCCGACGGGAACAAGGGTGATCTTTTTAACGGGAGGGAGGGTTTTGTGGAATTTGGAAATGAATATTTTTTGAAAGCCTAATTTTTCGGCTTCGGCAATGCGTTGTTCAATGCGTGCTACGGGACGGATCTCGCCGCTCAGGCCTACCTCGGCGGCAAAGGCGTAGCGCGAGGACACCGGCAGGTCGAAATTCGAGGATAGGATGGCCACGGCCACGGCTAAGTCCACTGCGGGGTCAACCACTTTCAGTCCGCCGGCCATGTTGAGGAAAACGTCTTTGACGGCTAATTTGAATCCGGCGCGTTTTTCGAGCACGGCCAGCAGCATGTTCATGCGGCGCACATCAAAACCGGTGGCGGAGCGTTGTGGTGTGCCGTAAGCGGCGGTACTCACCAGCGCCTGCGTTTCGATGAGGAAAGGGCGGATGCCGTCGAGCATGGCGGCCACGGCAATGCCGCTGAGGGCTTCATCGTGTTGGGTCAGTAGAATTTCCGATGGGTTGGTCACTTCGCGCAAGCCGTCGCTGCGCATTTCGAAGATGCCGGTTTCAGCGGTGGAACCGAAGCGGTTCTTGATGCTGCGCAGCAGGCGGTAGGCATGGTTGCCGTCGCCTTCGAATTGCAGCACCACATCTACGATATGTTCCAGTACCTTGGGGCCGGCAATGCTACCGTCTTTGGTGATGTGTCCGATGATAAACACCGGTGTGCCGGTTTCCTTGGCATATTTCAACAGCAGTGCGGCGCATTCGCGTATTTGCGACACGCTGCCCGCCGATGATTCAATGCGGTCGGTATAGATGGTTTGTATGGAGTCGATAACGATGAGGGCGGGTTGCAATTCCTTCGCCTGGGTGAGGATGTTTTCCAGCAGTGTTTCGCTGAGCAGGTAACAGTTGTTACCGCTGCCGCCTAAGCGTTCGGCACGCAGTTTGATCTGCTGCACGCTCTCTTCGCCCGACACGTAAAGGGTTTTCAACTGTTCGCGGTGCAGTGCCAATTGCAGGCTCAGGGTTGACTTGCCTATGCCCGGCTCTCCGCCGATAAGCACCAGCGAGCCTTGCACCATGCCGCCGCCTAATAGACGGTCCATTTCGGCGCTACCTAAAATGATGCGGGGTTCCTGCTCGTAGCTGATCTCATCTATCCGTTGGGGCACGGCCTTGGCGGCGCCGAAACTCACGGAGCGGGCATTGTGCGAGGTGTCTTTCGCTACGGTTTCTTCTACAAAGGTATTCCACTCGCCGCAGGAAGGACAACGTCCCAGCCATTTCGGCGATTCGTAGCCGCAATGTTGGCAGAAGTAGGATGTTTTGAGTTTAGCCATGAGAATAGACAAGAGACTGAGAGATTAGAGACTAAGAGACTTTGAGGTTTTGAGACCGTGAGACTTTGAGATTAGGGTGACGGCGATGAGGGAGATGAAGCCGAAGACAATCATCACAAGTTTCGTGGGAGATGGTGGCGAATACCACGCCTTGTGTTTGCGGAATGCCGTACATGGCCGTGAGCGCCATGGATACTAAGAAATGGAAAGCGCCCAGTCCGCCCTGCACCGGCATTACCCAGCCGAAGGAGCCTACCACCATGAGGAACAAGGCATCGGCGGGGAAGAGCCCGGCAGTTTCCGGCATGGATTTCATGATGGTGTAGGACTGCATAAAATACAAAAACCACAATAAAAAAGTATACCCGAAAAATTGATTATGCTTTTTAAGGCGGAATCCGGCTTTCAGTCCGTCTGTTAGTCCTCCCAGCAGTTTCACTATTTTCCGCACCCAATGAATGTTCATCAGGCGTTTACGGAAGATGATGATAAGCGCTATGCCGCACAATCCGGCGATAAAAGCGGCTAACAGTATGTCGCGGAAGTTTCCGGAGCCTTTTGTCATCAAGGGTTGCCAAATATTATCGTACATGAAAGCGCCGAAAGTTTCTATGCGTAGCAGTATCACCAGCACCACAATAATTACTAAGCAGAACATATCAAAGATCCGTTCCAGCACCACGGTGCCCAGCAGGGAATCGAAAGGTATTTTCTCGGTTTTGCGCAGGGCGCCGCAACGCACCACTTCACCCATGCGCGGCAGGGCGAAGTTGGCCAGATAAGTGAGCATCACGGCGTCGTAAGTGTTCTTCAATGAAGGGCGGTAGTTCAGCGGCTCTATGATAATACGCCAGCGTTGTGCACGCACTAAGATGGCGATCCATCCGGCCGCCATGGAAGCGGTTACCCACCAATAATTGGCATTGAGCAAGCCGTTGACCAAATCGGGCCAGTGTACGTTTTTAAAAGATATGTACAAAAGATAAGCCGTTAACGCCAGAAACCCTGTATATTTGAGGATATCCGTGATAATTTTTTTATTACGTTTAGGATGGACGGCAGTCTGTTCCATTATTCACCGATCAGTTTATTGGTGGCCGAATCGGGGAATATCACAGCCGGTTTGAAGGTTTTTGCCTTTTCAAAATCCATAGCGGCGTAGGCCATGATAATAATGAGTTGTCCGACTTTCACTTTGTGGGCGGCAGCGCCGTTGATGCCGATCTTTCCGCTTCCGCGCTCGCCTTTAATAACGTAAGTGTCGAACCGCTCTCCGTTGTCGATATTGGCTATGGTCACTTTTTCATGTTCCAGGAGGTTAGCGGCATCCATCAAATCTTCATCGATAGTGATACTTCCGATGTATTGAAGGTTGGCTTCGGTAATGGCCACCCGGTGGATTTTTGATTTGAGAATTTCAATTTGCATAATTAAAGTTTTATTTCAGCCGTATGTTGTCGATCAGCCTTACAGGCTTTGCAAATACGGCGACACAAAGTTGCACGGAGCCTGCGTCCGACCATTTTTTAATAGGTTGAAGCGTGCGTGCATCTACAATTTCCACATATTGTGTTTCAAGGATCTTTCCTTCGTTTATAGTATTGTGTACCCATTTTTTCAGCGCCGCCACCTCTAAGGTATCCATTTTCTCCGCTGCTTCCAGCAGGGTTTTGTAGATAACCGGCGCTTGCGAGCGTTGTATGTTGGTGAGCAGGCGGTTGCGTGAGCTCATGGCCAGCCCGTCGTGTTCGCGTACGGTAGGGCCCGACATGATTTTCACCTGCAGGTTTCGCTTTTCTACCAGCGCGCGCACAATGGCTAATTGCTGGAAATCTTTTTCGCCGAAAAAAGCTACGGTAGGCTGTACCAGTCTGAACAGGCGGTCGACTACCTGCGCCACTCCGTTGAAATGTCCGGGACGGTGGATCCCTTCCATCACTTTATCCATGCTCCCGAAATCGAATATCCGTCGGTCGGGCATGGGATATATTTCCTGTTCGCTGGGTATGAACAACAAGTCTACGCCGGAGTCGGACAATTTTTTAATGTCTACGTCTATGTCGCGCGGATAGTTGGCCAGATCGTTGGGATTATCGAATTGTGTGGGGTTAACAAAAATACTTACTATAACAAAATCGCATTTTTCCTTTGCCGCCCTTACTAAGGATAAATGTCCGTCGTGCAAGGCGCCCATGGTGGGAATAAAACCTATCGTCCTGTCTCTTTTGGCAATGGAGATCAGATCCTTCAGGTGTACAGATGTATTGGTAATTATCATAATGAATTTAAGGCTACAAATTTAAGGATTTTTTTATTATTTTACTCCGGTCGAGCCGAAGCCACCTGCACCCCGCTCACTATCAGAGAGATTATTCACTTCTTTCCATTCCACGCGGGCATGTTGCGCTACCACCATTTGTGCGATGCGTTCACCGGGCTGCAGGCTAAAGTCTTCCGAAGATAAATTTACCAGAATGACTTTAATTTCGCCCCTGTAGTCGGCATCAATGGTGCCGGGCGAGTTGACGATGGATATGCCGTGTTTGGCGGCCAGTCCGCTACGCGGACGGATTTGAGCTTCATAACCTTGCGGTAATTCGATAAACAACCCGGTAGGCACTAACGTGCGTTCCAGCGGTTTCAATACAATAGTCGCGGTGATGTTGGCCCGGATATCCATTCCGGCCGAAAGCGGCGTGGCATAAGCGGGGATTTCAAAAGGCGACTGGTTAACGATTTTTACTTCCATATGTCTTTAACGTTTATTTTTTCAAATTTAAGCCAAAATCCGATATATCCCACTAACAATATGGTATTAATTAACCATTTTTGCCATAAAATAGTAATATTTAACCAATTGCTAAAGAAAAACAACAATACGGCTACCGTTATGTAAGTCCATATTTTAGGCCAGTTATAAGGAATGGGATAATATTTGTTGCCCAGCCATGCGCTGAGGATGATCATGGTTAAATAACTGAAGAAATGTCCCCAGGCAGCGGCGGTGTAGCCGTAAACAGGCATGAATAATAGATTGATAATTAAGGTAACTACTAATCCGGCCGTGGTAATGTATATGGCATACTGTGTTTTTCCGGAGAGTTTATACCACATTGACAGGTTGAAATTAATACCCAGCAGCACGTAAGCGCCTAACATGATGGGTACGATATCGATCCCGGCGCGGAAATTTTTCCCGAGCAGCAGGCCGATAGCATCCATGTAGAACACTACAAAAAGGAAGATCACCATGCAGAAGGCTACAAAGTGGTTCATGATCACGGCGTAACCGATGGGCGACCGCTTGTTTTTGTCGCCGGAGAAAAAGAAAGGTTCGGCGGCATACCGGAACATCTGGATGAACAGCGTCATCAAGACGGCTAATTTCACTCCGGCCTGGAAAATACCCAGTTGATCCTGCCATGCCATGCCGGAAGGCTCAAGAAAACGGAACAAAATACGGTCGATGAAATCATTCGCCACGCCGGGCAGGCCGGCTACCATCAACGGGAGCGAATACATCATCATCAATTTCCATAATTTTTTGTTGAATTTAAATTTGATCCGGTACAGGTCGGGGATGAAACACAGCAGACAGGTTATGCAGCTCAGGAAGATGGCAAAGAGGATGTAGCCGAAATCGGGCGTAGCCGAGATGAAATTCAAGAGCCAAGAGTCGGGATGGGCGGCGAACCAGGCCGGCGCCGCAAAGAACAGCAGCAGGTTGAATCCCAGTTCCGCTGCGATCTTTACCGATTTGATGACGGTGAATTTGACGGCATGATATTCGAAACGCAGCCGTGCGAATAAAATAGAGGTAAAGGCGTCGATGGCTAAAATGCCGCCGAGGTATATCACGCACATTCGGTAGTTGCCGTAGCCTAACCACGAAGCAATGTCGCCCGACCATACCATGGTGCAGGCAAAAAATGCGCCGGCAACCATCAGCATAGTAATCAAGCCGGTGGAAAACACTTCGCGCGGTTTGTCGTTCTGGTTGGCAAAACGGAGGCAGCCGGTTTCCATACCCATTGTCAGTAACACTTGCAGAATAGCGATATACGAAAGAAATTCGGTGGCGACGCCGTAATCGCCCGGACTGAGCAACCGGGTGTAGACAGGGACAAAAAAGAAATTCAATACCCGCGCCAGAATAGTGCTTAAGCCATATACAGCCGTTTCACCGGCGAGTTTTTTCAGATCATGCGCCATTAGTAATTGAGACCTTTATTATTAAACAGCAAATATCCGAAATTTAATTGAAAATACCAATTATTGACGGCCTCACTGTAATAATTGGCCGACAAGCTTAGCGGTCCCACCGGTGTGTGCCACACAAATGCACTGTTGGCTATGAAGGCGCGACGCTCAAACGGTTCGGTATAAGACAGCGATTCGCGGTCGATATCTCTTACCATTTTATAAGGCTGGAAAAGGTAAGCGCCGAAGTGTAGTTGCAGATTATCGGTAAAACGTACGATGGGCATAATGCCGGCGCCGGCGTAAATGTGGGCGCGGTAGTTGGGCAGGAACAGCGTTTTGCTGTGTGGCGTAGGGGTGAACGCCGGCAGCTCCAGCAAGGTGGAAAAGTAATCGCTGAAAAACAACTGGCCGGAAGCCATCACATCAAGATAGGTGCCTAACGACACGTAGGGGCTTAGTGTAAAGTACCATTCGCTCTGCAGGCGTGCGGCAAACCAACGGTGGTCGTTCTCGCTTTTTTCCTGGTCGGGTGGTAAGCCTTGGTTAGGTAGTAAGGCCTCGAAACGGCCCCCGGGACGGTATCGTTCGTGGCCCGACACATAGTTCACCGACAAGTGTTGGCGTTTCCCTTTCCAGGCATATTGTTTATGATTTAAGGTATTCCGTTCGATAATAAATTGCGGCATGAAGTATTCGAAAGTAGTTTGATCCGTAGTGTCAAGCGACGAAAAATTATCATCTTGAAAATAATTATCATTCACGCGTCCGCCTACGATGCCTAATTTAGTGATAAAATTACTCTTTTCGATGACCGGCACGCCGAAGTAAAGCCGTCCGAACAAGTCGCGTTCCTGCAGGTAGCTCGGCCGTTTATCCCAAAACGACAGATCCTGTGATCCGTTGTAATAATCGTATTTGAGATAGTTCAACTCCAATTCGACGAAATATAGTGGGAATACGTCGAAGTAGCTTCGCCACCCCACTTTGACGCCCGAGAAAAAATATCCGAGGTTAAATTCCGTGTAACCAAGGTGCAGGTTGGTAGCCCAGGGGTGCCAGTCGAAACCGAGAAACAGCTGGTTCAGGGATGAAGAAGATATATTCCCGCCGATGCCTAAGTGAAACTTCGATGCGGGCGTAGCCCTTATGTCCACCTTGAAAGCGCCGACTGCGGTATCCATTTCGGCAGTGGGAACAAACGTGTTCATGTTGCCGGTAGCAATGGTGCGGTAATAATGTTTTTTCAGTTCGTTGAAATCGAAGGTGTTGTATTTGTCGCCGCGGATGCTGCGGTCGATAAAGCCGGCCTGTGCTTCCGACAGCGGGCCTGTAACGATTACGTTTCTGAAATTCAACGGCGGCATTTTAGCGCGAAAAGCCTCGCGTTTGGCGGCCATTTCGTCCTGTCCCACCCGGCGGTGAATGAGCCGGGTAATGTCGTCCATCTGCCGCATGGTTTGTTCGTGTCCCATCGCCGACAATTCCAGCACCTTGTCAAAATCGAGCAACGACACGTGTTGAAGATGGGTTTCTATCACAATACCCTTGTCGGCAGGCAGGTGGTAATTGGTTTCAAACATCAACATGTTTTCCAACTGTTGAAAAAGATTGTCTTCGTCGGGATTGGGCGGATTGCCGGAGCATTTCGACCCGATAATTACACCGGGGCTGAAATCTTTTGCCATCACATCCCAGGGGAAATTGTTGTAGAACCCGCCGTCGAACAGCATGGTGGAATCCATTTTCACCCCTTTGAAATAAAAGGGATACGACATGGATGCACGCACCATGGTGCCTAAGTTTCCTTTGCGCGCCACGTAAGCTTTCTTTTTCACAATGTCCGACGACACGCAACGGAAAGGCACCATCAAACTATCGAAGTTATGGTTGGCTACGGCGTCGGCGGCCGAAAAGAGCTGCAGCACTGCCAGGTCCATGCCGTAGGACGACACCATGCTCGAAGGCAGGCTGGGCTTGAAGCCCTTTTTGGTGATGTCGAACCACAGGCCGGTCATTTCGGCGTTGGGGGTTCTGCGGAAAATATACGTTTCGTCTTTTTCCTGCACGTAGCCTTTATACCAACTGCGAAAATCCGCAGATTGCAGGATGGCGATCATTTCGTCGGGGGTGTAGCCCGAGGCATAGAGCGCTGCCACAATGGCCCCCATAGAAGTGCCGGCTACGTAGTCTATGGGTATGTCTTTTTCTTCCAGGGCTTTGATTACGCCGATATGTGTCATGCCTTTAGCGCCGCCGCCGCTCAATACCAAACCTACGGTTTGTGCGGTAGCCGCACAACTTCCGGCGATCAACCATAAAAGAAGAAATAGGCGTTTCATAGTAGTTTTCCAGCCATTTTTGTTGGTGAATTAACAGGAATTGATTATCTTTGCATAAGATATTAAGGTCCAAAGTTACATATAAATACTGAATTATGAAAATCAATCGCTTATTTATTTTTATCTGCCTGTCGGTATCGCTGGTATTGTTTTCCTGCAATAATTCGCCTAAAAAAACCGCGACTAAAACTGATGAAATAATTGAAAATCAATCTACAAATATGAATGCACAGCCATTATTCGATCCTGCCGCATTAGGCGAGGAACCCGTACTGAACATTGAAACCGGCGAGGGGGTGATCACTGTTAAATTGTATAAAGACACGCCTTTGCACCGTGATAATTTTGTGAAATTAGCTTCCGAAGGATTTTTCGACGGCTTGATCTTTCACCGGGTGATCAAAGGTTTTATGATTCAGGGCGGCGACCCCGACTCTCGCAATCCGAAACCCAATGCCCAATATGGTATGGGTGGTCCCGGCTACCAAATTCCGGCCGAAATTTTACCGCAGTATAAGCATAAGAAAGGCGCACTGGCGGCTGCCCGTCAAAGCGATGCCGTAAATCCTGAAAAAAAATCATCGGGCTCGCAGTTCTACATTGTGGAAAACCCCGCTGCCTGCGCGCAGCTGGACGGCGGATACACGGTATTTGGTGAAACCATCGGCGGATTGGAGGTGGTGGATAAAATTGCCGCTACGAAGACGAGCGCCAACAACCGCCCGGAGAAGGATATTTTCATTGTAAGCATCCGCCCGGCGAAGTAATTTAATTTATGATTTATTATGCGTAGTAAAATTGATCAACTGCTGGCGGAGATAGACAGTCTGACTGCTGTAAGCAGAGAAGAGTTGGAGGCGTTGCGTGTACGGCTGATGGGCAAAAAAGGCAGCATTACGGCCTTGTTCGATGATTTCAAACAGGTGGCTGCGGAAGAAAAACGCGAGATCGGCCAATTATTGAATGTGCTGAAAACAAAAGCTGCCGAGCATATCAATGCGTTGCGCGATGTGCTTGAAGCAAAAACCGAAACGTCCGCCTCGACCGACCTGAGTATGCCCGGCCACCCGGCGCCGTCGGGCGCCCGGCATCCGCTGTCGATCGTGCGCAATGAGATCATCGATATTTTTAAGCACTTGGGTTACACCGTGGCGGAAGGCCCCGAAGTGGAAGACGATTACCACGTATTCGGCGCGCTCAACTTTCCGCCCGAGCATCCTGCGCGCGATATGCAGGATACCTTTTTTGTGACCACCGGCGATAATCCGGTGTTGCTGCGCACACACACCAGTTCGGTGCAGGTGCGCTCCATGGAAACCGCCCGGCCGCCTATCCGTATTATTTGTCCCGGCCGTGTGTTCCGCAACGAAGCGATCTCGGCGCGTGCGCACTGCATTTTCCATCAGGTGGAAGGCTTGTACATAGATGAAAACGTATCATTTGCCGACCTTAAACAGTCGGTGCTTTATTTTGCCCGCGAAATGTTCGGCGCTGATGTGCAGATACGCCTGCGCCCTTCCTACTTCCCTTTCACCGAGCCCAGCGCCGAAGTGGATGTGAGTTGTAATATTTGTAAAGGAAAGGGCTGCAACGTGTGCAAGTATACCGGCTGGCTCGAGATCATGGGCTGCGGCATGGTCGACCCGAATGTGCTCGAAGCATCGGGCATCGACAGTAAAAAATATACCGGCTTTGCTTTCGGCATGGGCATTGAACGCATTGCCATGTTGAAATGGCAGGTTAAGGACCTGCGCCATTATTTCGAGAACGACGTACGTTTCCTCAGTCAGTTTAAAACGGCTTTGTAGCAACGGCTCACAGTGATAAAAATTAAAGTGCATAAATATTTTTGTGCACTTTTTTTATTTTACATTTTTTTGCTTATCTTTGTAATGGAATTTTGCCGCCCTATCCACCGAAGACTCAAAATTCCTTGTTCTACATATTGTTGCTTATATTCCACATAGCCTGCTCACTATGTGCCGGTGTAACGCATGATTTGATTTATTACGGACAGTCCTGCCGTCGGGTGTTGTAAGCGCTTATGGCATGGGCAGGCCGCAACGCATCGTGGTGCCGTTGTAGGGATCTTTTACGGTGACATAGATCCCCGGGGCTTCCTGTTGTCCGCTGCCGGCGAGCAGGCCGGTATGCGGGTATGCGTAGCGCTTTTTTTGCCTGCACCTGTCGGAAGGGACTGTCTTTTTGTTTAATAATTATGTATTCGAAAAATGATGAACAACATGAAAAAAATCTACGCGTTATTATTGCCGGTGATAGCCTTCTCCTACGCCGGCGCTCAGAACATACGAGAACAGCAAAGCATTTGGTTAAATAAGAAAAATTACGTTTACCTCATATTCGACGCCAACGTAAGCGAAGTGAAATTCGATTGCGAGCCGGACGAGATTCAATTGGAACAGCTTACGCCGAACAGTTTCGGCCTGCGCTTCGGCGAGTACTATGCCGTGCCGGCGGAAGGACTGGGTGGTATGGTGGTGTTGGCCAACCGCACCTTCTATCCCTTGTGGATCCGTTTCAGTGAACAGATCCCCCGGGCTACTATTCACTTTCCGGGCGAACAGGCATTGCCTGTAGCCGACACGGCAGGGGGTGTCCCGCCGGTTGTTCCGGATTTTTCACCACACTGCACCGCCCTGTTGCAAAGCAAGCGCAATATATTAACGGTAGGTGAAAAAACCGGCGGATTTGAGGTGCAACTGCATGCCATAGGGGTTACAGCCACTCACCTTTACTTCCTCATGGTCGTTGTCAACCATTCGAAAGTCGACTATGGTGTCGATTATCATGGCTTGCACATCCGCACTAAAAACACTGTTTCCGGCGGGGATGAGATCATCCCGTTGCAGCATGTTTGCAACGAACCGGTGGTGATCAAAGCCGGTGACGCCGGCCGTTATGTGCTGGTGTGCGACCTGTTCACCCTGAAAAAGCGGCAGGAAATACTTTATGTGATGAAAGAATTAAACGGCGGCCGCTCCGTCACCTTAAAAATCAAAAGCAGTTATCTATACGACCAGGTGCATCGTTTGCAGTAGGCAGTTTACGGTTAACAGGGTGAAGGGTAAAAGGTGGAAGGGTGTAGGAGCAGACCTGTGTGTCTGCCGCACCGGCCCGCCCGCGTGCCGTTAGGCACGAAATGTCGGTAGATGTAAAGATCATTAAACCCACCAAAGCCCCGTCAGGGGCGATTGGTAGATATAGCAAGACATTCTATGCTTAATTTATTTGAAGAAATATTGCTGTTATTTATTTCCCTAACACAAAATGTAAAATTATTTTCAGAAATATGGTGGATAGGTAATGGTGGATGCTATTGCGGAGAAGTTATAATTGGAGATATTAATGCTGCAAAATGGAGAAATATTTTATCCATTGTAGAGAAATCGAATCTTGGTATAAAATTATTACCTATTAAACAATACATAAATAGTCAAATTGAAAGTAAATTAAAACAAGCAGAATGGGAACGACAAAGAAAATTTATTCAAAATGATTAAAAATACAACACACTCCTGAAAAATATATATCTTTGTACACAAATACAAAGAGAATCATGCACGAACAGCAAATCATAGAGTAAAATTAGAATATGAGCAGAGAATGGAACTGCGCCAAGTGATTGATGAAATTATTAACGATTTTTTGGGAAGCAATAATGAATAAAGAACTGCAATTTTTAATTTACAGCACACCACAGGAAGACATAAAGGTTGATGTGGTGGTACAAGAGGAAACGATTTGGCTTACACAAAAATCAATGGCAATGCTGTTTGATACTTCACGAGAGAATATCACCATGCATTTGAAGAATATTTTTAAAGATGGTGAATTACAGGAAGTTTCAGTTAGTAAGAATTTCTTACTAACTGCTACTGATGGTAAAAATTATAATACTCAATTTTACAGTTTAGATGCAATTATTTCAGTTGGTTACCGTGTAAATTCAGCCAAAGCAACCCAATTTAGAATTTGGGCTACAAAAACACTCAAAGAGTTTATTGTCAAAGGATTTGTGCTTGATGATGAGCGTTTGAAACAAGGAAAAACTGCCTTTGGCGTTGATTATTTTCGTGAACTTTTGGAGCGTATTCGTTCCATTCGTGCAAGCGAACGCCGGATTTATCAGCAAATTACCGATATTTTTGCTGAATGTTGCATTGATTATGACCGCAATTCGCCTATTACAAATGACTTTTATGCAATGGTGCAAAACAAATTTCATTTTGCCATTACGGGACAAACGGCTGCTGAAATTATCTATACCAAAGCTGACCGCAAAGCTAAAAATATGGGACTTTCTACTTGGAAAAATTCACCCGATGGGCGGATTTTGAAATCAGATGTTACGGTGGCAAAAAATTATCTGCCCGAAAATGAAATACGTCGTTTAGAACGTGCTGTAACAGGTTATTTTGACTATATAGAAGATTTGATTGAAAATGAAAATACATTTACAATGCAGCAGTTTGTCCAAAGTGTGAATGAATTTCTGCATTTCCGCAAGTTTAAAATTTTGCAAGATAAAGGCAAAATTTCAAAGATTATAGCCGATAAAAAAGCCGAGGAAGAATATAATGAGTTCAACAAAACACAAAAAATCATTTCTGATTTTGATAAGCAAATTAAACGATTAGAAGGGGCTTAGCACGAAATATATACACTATGACGGTTATTTTCAGCCAATTTAGTCATTTATTATACTGGTGAGGTGAGAAAACGCCCGAAATGTTCCGCTGATTTTCTCCGCGCAGTTGGCCCCGTCGATGGCCGATGAGGTGATGCCGCCCGCATAGCCCGCGCCCTCGCCGCAGGGATAGAGGTTGCGCAGCCGGATGTGTTGGAGGCTTTCGGGATCGCGCGGTATACGCACCGGGGAAGAGGTGCGCGACTCCACAGCCACCAGCATGGCCTCGCCCGACAAGTAGCCCCGCATTTTCCGGTCGAAGTCTTTGAAGGCCTGCTGCAATCCCTGCACGATGAACCCCGGCAGCAGTTTGTGCAGCGGCGCGTTGACAACGCCGGGGATGTAAGAGGTCTTTAGCAGGGACGATGAGGCGCGCAGGTTCACGAAATCAACCATACGCTGCGCCGGCGCCTGCTGGCTTTGACCGGCCGACCGGAACAGACTGCGTTCTATTTCCTGCCGGAACCGCAGTCCCGCCAGCTCGCCGTGTTGTTCGTAACGGGCAAAATCGGCCGGGTTCACCTGCGCCACAATGCCGGCATTGGCGTAAGGCGAGTTGCGCTGCGCATTCGACATGCCGTTGACCACAATCTCGCCGGGAGCGGTGGCGGCAGGCACCATAATGCCGCCGGGACACATGCAGAACGAGAACACGCCGCGGTCGCCCACCTGCGTGGTTAAACTATAGCTGGCCGCCGGTAATCCTTCATAGCCGTTGTATTGAATATCATTGATCAGCGCCTGCGGGTGTTCGGCGCGCACGCCCATGGCGAAAGGCTTGGCTTGGAGCGCCCAGCCGTTGCGGGCGAATAATTCATAAATGTCGCACGCCGAATGGCCGGTGGCCAAAATTACGGCCACGCCTTCGTAGCGTGTTCCGCCGGCGGTTTCCACGCCGAGTACTTTATCGTCCTTGACGATGAGGTTAGTGACTTTGGTGTTGAAATAATATTCGCCGCCGTGCGTAATAATTGTTTCGCGGATGTTGGCAATGATGTGCGGCAAGCGGTCGGTGCCGATGTGGGCGTGGGCGTCGACCAGAATATCCGGATCGGCGCCGTGGTCGACTAATTGTTGTAAAATATGATGAATGGAGCCCCGCTTGTTGGAACGTGTATACAACTTCCCGTCGGAATAAGTGCCGGCCCCTCCTTCGCCGAAGCACCAGTTGGAATGGGGATTGATCACATTGTCGCGAATTTTGGCAATGTCGTATTTGCGTTCCTTCACGCTTTTTCCCTGTTCCAGGATGACGGGTCTTAACCCTTTCTCCAATAATTTCAGCGCGGCGAACAGGCCTGCGGGACCTGCACCTACAATAATTACCGGCGGCTTTTCTTTTACGTATTGATAGTTGAAACAGTCGGCCGGCGGCGGTTGTTCGTCGCCGGTATATACCTGCAACCTCAGCCGGAACACGGGAGCGCCGTAGCGTGCATCAATAGAGCGGCGCAACAGGCGCACCGCCCGTATCTCTTGCCTGTTAATGGACAACGCCTTAGCGGCGGCGGCTTTGAGTTGCTGCTCGTCGGCTGCTATGCCGGGTTTTACGGATATGTCGAGTTCTTTGCACACAGTGCAAAGATAATCGAAAAAAGTGATTAAGAGACTAAGAGACTAAGTGATTAAGAGACTAAGTGATTAAGAGACTAAGAGATTAAGAGATTAGGGGATTAGGATTTTATCGGCTCCATCTCTCATCTCTCATCTCTCATCTCTCATCTCTCAGTCTCTTTAATCTCAAAAATTCACCGCCATACCGATAGTCCAGCGGGGTAGTTTTACTGCCGTGTGATCCGAATCGAACCAATCAGTGAGCCTGTAGCGTCCCCAAACGCTGAACCAGTGGAACCCGAGGTTTAACTGTACGCCTGCTTCGAACGGATTAAAAATATTGGGATTGCTGTAGTCCAATGTAGCCGACGCATCATTATCGCTTTTATAATCGATAATATATTTGCGTGAATACACATAATTCCCGTAGACACTGGCTTCAATATAATTTTTCAAGTTGCTGGTTTTCCGGAAATTGAACCGGTGTCCGAGACTTAAAGTAACGCCCCAGGTGCGGAAACGCTCGTTATTCGTTATAAAAGCAACATTATGTATAAGGGAGGCGATGCCGTCGAACATTCCATCGGACATCTGATAGCGGTTGTGCATGAAACCCGTGTTAAATGTCAGGGAGTAAATACCTGTAAATTGATAGCGGGTTTTTATGCCGAAATCGACACTGTAGGATTCGCCGTAAGTAATTTTTGCATCGCTGTTTTCTAATTTCCCTGCTGTAAAGCCGAGGCCGAAGTAGGGTTCAACCCTCCATCCGCTATAATTATACGTCCTTTTTTTCTCTTGCCTGCTTGTTTTTTTCGAGGCTTCCAATACGCCGGTCAATAAATTGGTTAAAAAACTTGTCGACGAATCCACCTGCGTGGTCATGATCTTTGCGGCCGGCTCAACAGTTGCAACGGTATCGGCTTGGGCATAACTGCCGGCGAAAGTAAAGGCTAAGAGGGACAATGTACATAGAACTTTTTTCATAGAATAGGAATAATTATAAATTTAACATTGATTTTCTGATGGAAGCGGCCAGCTCGTTCATCTTGTCGATGGTGATATTGCCGAGAATGTCGACAACGGTGAGTTGTTCTTCATGACATACCAGCATCACGATTTCGCCGGCTTTGTTGTCGGCAGTTTTTCCCTGCACGGCAATTCGCACTAATTGTTTGTTCTCCTGAAATACGAACAGCTCCTGATAGCCGTTATTTTTCAGGAGCGATTGGGCTACATCGCAGTAGATCCTGATGGTTCCGGCATCGTTCTTCATAGTAACAACCTTCAGCAGCGACAATTCATTCAGGAAAGCCTGCAACTGGCTGTTCGTTTCCTTTTGTTTCAGGAGGTTGAGGAGTTCGGCATTGACCGTGGCCACCGAGGTGATTTTTTCACCGGCCGCTTCCGTAAATTTATCGGAAAAATTTTGTGCAATGCCTGTTGCATGGCAGCCTATCATGAGTGACAGGCAAGTGATACCTGTTCGCAGTATTTTCATTGTCTTAGTTTTTGTTCTTGTTTATGTTCATGGGCGGATAGTATTTCGAATTGCTTCAATCCTTCGTCGATGGCCTCTTCTCCTTTCTGCACATTGTCGGCTATCATGGTCAGCGCATTGATGATCGTTTCCCGCGCTTGGGCGACGGCCGCGTTCCGGGCTTGTTTTTTTTCTACGCCCCGGTAGATGAAGAAGCCGGTGCCCAGCAGGATAACAATGGATGCGGCAATTTTAGCAAATAGTGATGAGTAGGCGAAGCGCTTGCCGCTTCGCGATATTGTAACGGGTTCGCCGTGGCCTAATTTTTCCAACAGTTTTTCGTCGAAATCGGCAGGCAATTTTATGTTGTGCTGTGCTTGTTGAGTAATAAAAAACTCGGCATAGGCCTGCAGGTGGGGCGGCAAATTGGGCGTGTGCACAAAAAAGTTGCGCAGGATCTTTTCTTCCTCCAAAGAAGTATCGGCCGCCCAATATTTTTCCAATAAATCTTCTATATATCTAAGCCAATATTTTTCCATATAGTTAAATTCGTCCATAAGCATTCATTTTATCCAATTGTTGTTTTAAACTTTGCCTGGCCCTGAACAGATCGGTTTTCACCTTGCTTTCGCTGATATTCAATATCCGGGCTATGTCCTGATAACTTTCTCCTTCGATATCGCGCAGTTGTATGAGCATCCGCTTGTCGTTGGGCAGCGCTGCGATCAAGCGGATTATCAGCGTCTGCCTTTCTTTGCGCTGCATGTTGGCCTGGGGCGTTTGCAGGTCTACCGCATCGTGCGGTTCAACGGATATATGCGGTATTTTATAGCTCGTCTGCCGCAACCGGTCGAAGGCTGCATTTTTAGTAATAACAGTACAATAAGCCGCCGGGTTATTGATATCTGCAAGAGATAGCCGGTTATTCCATACCTTCAAAAGAACTTCCTGAACAATATCTTCGGCTTCCTCCCGGTGGCGCACAATGCACAAGGCAAGTCTGAACAGCTTGTCTTTCAGGGGAAGGATAGATTGTTTAAATTCGTTCAGCTCCATATACACATATATGACGAAACCGGCGGCAAAAAGTTTCAGATTTTTACAAAAAAAAAAGTAAATTTACCACTTTTAATGGTTTCGTAACATCTTTTGTCTAACTTTACCCCTTACTTTCAAAAAGATATGAATAACCGCATACTCATAGTTGACGACGAACGCGACATTTGCGAGATCCTTGAATTTAATCTTGCCAATGAAGGATATGAAGTCACTTGCGCCCATTCGGCGGAAGAGGCCATGGAAAAATTAAACGGGCATTCGCTGATCTTGCTCGATGTGATGATGGGCGGCATGTCGGGCTATAAATTGGCCGAGACATTGCGGCGTGGCGGAAACCGGGTGCCTATTATTTTTCTTACGGCCAGAGATGCTGAAAATGACATGCTTACAGGGTTTTCTGTGGGCGCCGATGATTATATTTCCAAGCCCTTTTCCGTTAAAGAGGTGATGGCAAGGGTGAGGGCGGTGCTGAAACGAAGCAGTCAGCCGGAATCCTCACAGCCGGCCCCTGCCGTGCTGAATATCGACGGTTTGCGCATAGACTTCGACACGAAGACCGTGTTGGTGAACGGGCAGCCGACGGCGTTGACCAAAACGGAATTTGAATTATTGGCGCTGATGGCTTCCAACCCCGGCAAAATTTATTCGCGGGCAATGTTTATTGATATCTTGTGGGCAGATACGCCATATATAACAGAGCGTACGGTCGACGTGCATATTACACGTCTGCGTAAAAAGCTGGGCCCTTATGCGGCGCTCATTTCTTCCCGCCAGGGCTATGGCTACTTATTCGATAAAACTCATGAATGATCACCGGAAAAATCTCAGTTACAAGCAGAAACTGTTTTTCTATTTTGTCATTATTTTTGCAGTTTTTACTATTGGCATCCTCCTGTTTGAACAATCACGCGAACATGAATTTAAAACCGGGGCGCTGACCGAGAAGTTAGATGTATACGCCGGCATGGTGAACACTGTTTTCATGCGTTCGGGTAATTACAGTGCGATCGACAGTTTGTCGGGCGTTTTTCCGCCCGATATCCGCCTGACCTTAATTAACAGCACGGGGCGCGTGCTTTACGATAATGTGTTGACCGACACCTTGGAGTTGGAAAACCACGCCGGCCGGCCGGAAATACGGTACGCCCGTAGAAACGGTACGGGAGTTTTTATCCGCACCTCTTCCTCTACCAACCAGGCGTATCTTTATTACGCCAAACGTTTCAATAATTATTATGTGAGGGTGGCCTTGCCCTACAACATACAGGTGAAAGATTTTCTCCGGCCCGGGAACGGGTTCATTTATTTTATTCTTTGCCTGTTTGTTCTTATGCTGTTTGTGATTAATTACGTGGCCGGACGTTTCGGCAGGTCTATCCGGCAATTGAGGGATTTCGCCCTGGCGGTGGAGAAAGGCGAAAATATTCCTGTTATTCACTTTCCGCATGACGAGTTGGGCGAAATAGGCGCCAGGATAACCGACGACTATCAATCCATGAAGGAGAGCAGGCGGAACATAGCGCTTGAACGGGAGAAGTTGCTGCAGCACGTGCATAGTTCCGGCGAAGGAATTTGTTTTTTCACTTCCGGCCGGGGTGTCGAATTTTATAACAGTCTGTTCATTCAATACCTTAATACTATTATCGACGGGGAAAACATCAATCCGTCGGGGCTGTTGAACCATCCCGCTTTTGAGAAGGTGAAAGCTTTCCTCGACATGCCCGCCGCAGGCCAGCAATATTTTGAAACGACCATGAATTGCCAGGGTAAACATTTTATAGTGCGTGTCAACCGTTTTGACGACAGCGGATTTGAAGTCACTATCAATGACGTTACGCAATTAGAAAAAACCCGCCTGCTGAAACAGGAAATGACCGGTAACATTGCGCATGAATTACGCACGCCGGTTACCGGCATTCGCGGTTACCTCGAAACAGTGCTCGAGCAACCGTTAGATGCGGATAAACAATGGTATTTCATTAAAAAAGCATATGGCCAAACCCTGGTGCTCTCGGAGCTGATACGCGACATGGGGCTGATCACTAAAATGGAGGGCGCCCCTCAGTTATTCACCGTGGAGCCTGTGTCGATCGCAGAGTTGATAGACGATGTGTGCGCCGGATTGGAACCGGCGTTGCAGGAAAAACAGATCACCGTAAATAATAAAATTACCGGCGACGTGGTAGTGCGCGGCAATCGTCAGTTGCTCTATTCCATTTTCCGTAATCTTACGGAGAATGTTATAGGTTATGCGGGAGCAGGCGTTTCTGTGATCATCAATAGGTATAGCGAAGACAAGGAGTTCTATTATTTTTCATATGCCGACACGGGAGTGGGGATTCCCGGCGAACACCTGCCCCGCCTTTTTGAACGTTTTTACCGTGTGAGTGAAGGCCGCTCGCGCGACACCGGCGGTTCCGGTCTCGGCCTTTCCATCGTGAAAAATGCGGTGCTCTTTCACAAGGGCGCCATCACGGCCAAGAACAGGGCCGGCGGCGGATTAGAACTGTTGTTTACGTTGCCGAAATAGAAGTGGTTTCTTCCTCTTGTTGTTGCCTGTATCTGGCAGGGGTCATGCCGGTGTGCTTACTGAAAAACTTAAGGAAATAAATAGCATCAAGCCCTAATTTCTGCGCTATCTCTGCCTGATTGAGCGTAGTGTTTTGCAATAAAAAGATGGCTGTTGTCAGCATTTTTTCGTTGATGAAAGCTTTGGCGGACATGCCCCGTTTGGCATAAACAATTTGTGACAGCCTTTTCTCCGATATCCGGAGTTCCGTTGCGTAAAAACTAACCTGTTTGTGTGTTTGGTAATGTTCGTCTAACAGGGTTTTAAACTGCTGCATATAATATTCGTCGTCCTGCAATGAAGATATACGGGGTATGCGCGCCCTGCATTCGCGTTCAATTGTCATCAACAGGTTGTGCAGTAAATTGCGCAATATGATGGTGTTTGCAGTCTCTGTTTTATCCTGTGGTTGCCGTTGTTTCATCAACGTCAAATACAGGTCCACGATAGTCGTACATTGTGCGGATTGCATGGGTATAAGCGTGTAATCGTTCTTAAATAAGGTGGTGTTATGGCTTAGAAAATCGATCTTTTCATAGGTGCTGGCAAAAAAGGTGTCGGTAAAAAGAACGATAAAGCCATCGCACATTTGCATCGGATATTTGTGTGAAATATCCCGGTTGATGAATAACAAACTGTTATTGAACACCACTTCCTTGTCTTCGACATAGTGGGTGCACGTATTTTTGCAGTACGGACTGCAACGGAAGATATGATAGAAAGAACTCCGGTGGTCGGTAAATATCATTTGTTTCGCCACTTCATGGCGGTATAAGATATCGAAAGAAAAAATTTCTATACCGGAGGGGTGTATCGCCTCTTCTGCTGTATGTCGCTGAATATCAATAGGTGTTTTCGGCATAACTGATCAGTTTTTGGTAATTAGTTCTTATATCTGTCGGGGATAATCCTTTCCATTGCAGGAAAAGTTTATTAAAGTCCGATGCGTCGTAATTTAATTCGTGGGCGATTTGAGTAATACTTTTATTTGTGCATATCAGGTTTTTTATACCTTCGACCAATACCTTGCAGGTAATTATTTCCCTGAACGTTTTTTGGTAAGTTACCCGTAGTGCCCGTGTCAACATTTCTTCGGTAATGCCTATTTTGTCGGCATAAAAAGCTTTCTTCATGTGGTGGAAAGCATATTCATTGGTTAATTCCATGAATTGTAAAGCATAGCTTAATAAATGGCCGGATTTTAATTGTATGTTATAATTATTTGTCGGCGAAAGCAACAATATATTAAATATTAAATTGCGTAACATGGGTGGTTGCATATCATCATACGGGTGATGGTATTCTTCCACTAAAAGGTTCATGTATTTTTTTTGTTCGTCGTTAACATTGCCGAAGTCTATGATGCCCTCCGGAGAACTGTGAAAGAAACTAAGCTGTAATAATATTTTTGTGTCTTTTGTTTTACAGAACTTTTCCGTCATAATAACGGTATACCCTTTTAACGGCAGGTTGAAGAACACCGGCACCAGGTAGGAGTCAATAAGCAGCATACATTCATCCCGCAGACGCAGTACTTGTTTTGCTTTGAAAGAAAAGACCTGTGAAGCTTCCTGTATGTATATGACATAATTTAAGGAAGGATTGTTTGCCTGTATGGCGTAAAATTGTCGTAGTTCCGGATCATCTAAGGCGAAAACCCAAAAGTCCATATTGTTTTTGCTGTCCATAGTACGATATGGTTTTGAGATAAAAATTCAACGTAACAAAGATAGGTATAATATTTTCTAAAACCATATAAAAAGTACGACAATTTTTCAATACTTCCGCCGGTAAGAGGAAAGAGACAGTTTTTTGAAACTTTTTAACCCTAGTACGATGAAAAAAGACAACTTTTTCAACGTGTTTTTTGGTGCTGAAAAATAAGACAATTTTTTGGTACTTTTTAACCGTCATCCGGTCGAAAAAGACAATTTTTCATACAAATTCTATTATAGTGTAATCACCTAAATATCATAATTTTGCACTCATTAACAGTAGCTTGTTTTTGAGGCATGAAAAATATGGTAAATACATATACAAAGGTATACATAAGTTTCTTGTTTTTTGTATTGATAATTGCTCAACCTGTGTTGGCGGAGCAAAATTATCGGGCGCCGATGTTCGATGCGGTGACTTATGCACAGGATAAGAAACCGTTGTTTGCCGTGAAAACCAACTTGCTGTTTGATTTGGCTTCGGCCATTAATCTTGAAGTTGAAGTTCCCATAGGCGCGCATTGGTCGGTGTTGGGTGAAGGCGTTTTCCCGTGGTGGGTATGGGAGCGTAAACATGAACAATATTGTTTTCAGCTTTTAAATGTGAATTTGGAAGGACGCTATTGGTTTAACCGTTCCGCCAACAACCCGGTGACGACCGGATGGTTTGCCGGTCTTTATGCCGGCGGCGGTTATTATGATTTTGAATGGAAGAATAAAGGATACCAGGGTGAATTTTATATGTCGGCCGGGCTGACCGGCGGCTATGCCCACACATTAAGCAGGAAGGGTAATTTCCGGATGGAGTATTCGCTAGGCATAGGTTATCTCAATACTCAATACCGGGAATATTCTTCCGTGTGGGGAGTGGATGAGGCGTGGCACCTTGTGCACAGGAAAAGTGGTAACTATCGTTGGTTTGGCCCTACAAGGCTCAAAGTTTCTTTAGTATGGATGCTCAATTATTAAAATGTGTGAAAAATAATAGGATGCTTATGATGGCTACATTGTTATCGGTAACATCGGTTTTGATGTCAGGAGGCTGTACGCGCCGGTTGTTGGAGGATGAATATATCCCCACGGCGGTGGTTCCTGTGTCCATTAACTGGTCGGCATCGGGCGTACCTGTTGAAGAAATGCACCGTGCTTCGGTGTGGCTTTTCCCCGTAAACGGCGAAGAGCCGCTTCAATACCATTTGGAAGGCAATCTTAATTATCGTGAAATAACAGTTCCTGTCGGCGTATATTCCATATTGGTGTTTAATGAAACCATTGATGAGGCCGATTGGGAAGGAATTACTTTTACCGGCACGAACCATTATGAAACCTTCGCCGCCATGAGCATTCCCGATGCAGGACGCGGTCTCTACACCCGCTCGGATACCCTGCCCTTAGTGTTGACCCCCGAACCCTTAGCCGTTTGGAGCCTCGATCGTTTTGAGGTAACTCCGGAAATGGTAAATAGCACCAGGTCTATTGCCAACACCCGTAGCGGCGAACAGAGAGCAGCGCTTGAGAACGTAGCGCCCGGCTTGACCATGATAAAACCTGAGCCGCGTATCAAACAGTTAACGATCACCGCCTATATTACCAACCTGTCCAGCTCGATGCAGGTAACGGGGACTATAGACGGTATGGCCGCCGGCGTTTATATGGTGTCGGGAGAGAAAATACCCTCTACGGTAACGTATCCCTTCCTCCTTAACGGGCGTGTATACGAAGATAACGGTAAAGACGGAACAACAACCCGCACCTTCAATGTTTTCGGCAAGGTTTCCGACCGGAAAGCGCACCAAAAGATGACCCTCGACATTCTCCTTGCGGACGGCACATTGTATCCGAGGGAAACATTCGACGCAACGGGTCTGATGGTTATCAATCCGGAACCTGTTATCCCTACGTATATGGTTAACGTGGGCTACGACAATGCCAACGGCGATCATTTGACCGTGCTGCCCGATATGGGTACGGAAGGCACGATATCCGTAGGCGGATGGGATGAAGTGATAGTACCTGTTAAATAGTATAAATTATTTTTATGAATATATCTTTTTACACTTTAAACTTTTTAAACTTTAATAATATGAAAAACAAAATGGTGTTGGGCTTAGTAGCAATGGCCCTGGTTTTTGCAAGTTGTTTCAAAGATGAAGTACATACCGTGAACGATCGCGATTTTAATGGTATCGATTTTGATATCAGTACCGGTAAAACAAGGGCGATCGTGTCCGACCTTACCGCTTTACAGGCATCTGACGAAGGATTTGGCGTGTACGCAACTAACGGCGCATCTTTCAGTGAGTTTATCGCTAATAAGGCGTATAAGTACGACGAGGTTTCCGGCACGTGGAAATGGGCGCAGTCAAACATTATGTGGCCTTCCGCCGGAACGGATTATCCGATCAATTTTTACGCTTATTACCCCTTGTCGGAAACATCGCTTGATCAAACGTTGTCGGCCGATTATACCATAGCTGCGCAACCGGGCGACCAAAAGGACTTGTTAGTGGCTAAACATGCCGCCGTGCAAACCCGTCCGTCATCAGGTAATGTGACCCTGGCGTTTAAACACATCCTTTCGAAGGTTGACTTCAAAGTGGTAACAGGCTCCGCCCTGATAGTTGAAGTGCAGTCGATCTCCGTGAAACGGGTGGGTAATAACGGCACGTTTAGCTTTGCCGGATTCGTGTGGTCGGCAGTTCCCACCACATGGAATTCCGGCTATGATTACATGACGGCTCCGGTGGCCGGCGCCAATGTATTTGCAGGCGTAACTACCGCCGCAGCTGTTACCGGATCGGGCGGTTCGTTGATGCTGATGCCGCAGGATCTTTCCGGCCGGGCATGGGACAAAACCGAAGTCGGATTGGCCGATCAATCTTATATTGAAGTGGTTTACCGTATTTTTGAAACGGTATCTAATGATGATGTTGTAGGCTACACCGATGCGTTGACCCATCCGGCCAACGGGAGCGGCGCTGTTACCGGCCCCCTGTTCGTAAAGGTAGGCTACGCCCTGCCGACCAACTGGCTGATGGGTAAAGCGTATACCTATACTATTCACTTAGGTACTTTAGACAGCTACGGCGGTAATTTGATAGCCGGTAATTTTGTGGATCAGAACGGTGCGGACTCCGGCCTGCCTGTTGTAACTCCCGATACGCAGGAGCCGATCGTAGTGCCGCAACCTATTTTCCCCGACAATAAACCTATAGGATTTATCGTATCGGTAGATGACTGGGGCGCCGGCATTGACGAACCGTTAAAATAAAAAAATAAGATGATAAAAGCCATACATATTCCCATTTCTGCGGCGCTGCTTGCCGGCGCCCTCCTGCTCACCGGATGTGAAAAAAGGATGACGGAGGAATATACCGATCCGTACGATGCCGCACAACCAGTGTCATTCACTACCCGGGTGGAGGATAAAGTGACTCGCGGAACACCGGTGAACAATGTTGTTGACCTGGCGTCGATGGGGGTATTTTGTGCCGCAACGGGCGGCGCAGACTGGGACGGTATGGCCTCGTTCAATAAAATGTTTAACCGGCGGTTGAATAATAATTCGGGTGTTTGGATCTACGAAGGCGCTGATGTTTTTTGGGATGCCCGCAGGCTGACCGACCGGTACAGTTTCTTTGCATATACGCCTTATGCAACGGCTGAAAACGGTATCACGGTGGACGGTTCGGAAGCTTCACAGGGCAAGCCTGTGCTGCGTTACACTGTTCCGGCCGATGTTACCATGCAGCCCGACCTGATGTTGGCTGTTCCGCGTTATAATATTCGTCCTACCGGTAATGCAGTGACCTTACAAATGAAGCATGCGTTGACCTGCATTGGGTTTCAGATCGCGGGCGACGGGGAACAGATCACCGGCATCAGTCTGTCGGGTGTATCCGTAACGGGAGAAGCAGTGATAGACGGCGGCAACATAACTTGGTCCAACCTCGATAGCCCCACCGCCGCCGACTTCACAGCTTCTCTTAACTACGATGAAGGAAAGGATTATTTTACCGCTACCGATTTCATGTCCGCCAACCTGATAGCTGCCGACGGTTATCTGATGATGATTCCGCAGACTTTGGGCAGCGATGCTAAAATTACGATAACTTTTAAGGACAATACAACCACAGCGATTAACCTGAATACCCATACATGGGAAGCCGGCAAGCGGATCAGCTATAGCATTGCACTTACGCCTGCAGGGTCGATTGTTGTTACGCCGAATGAGGTGATATTGCCTTCGCGGGAGGTCACGGCAGCTACGGATAATGTCGAAGTATTTTGTACAAAGATTAACGGCACGCCTCACCCTACAGCTTTATGGACACTCACTTCGAGCAATCCCGAGTGGTTCCGGCTTTCGCTTGACCCGAATGCGGGTTTTGAATCGGCCGGTGCATCGGTAACCGGCAGGGGGGCATTGCCTGTGTATACGCTGGCTTTAGCCAACAGCAGTACTGCCACCGAACGGTTGGCCACCATTAATATGGGGTCTGTTCAAATGGCGAGTGTCCGGCAACTCAAAACAGTGGCCTCTCCTGCAAAGGCCGGGACAATACCCGGAACAGCAGCAGGCACCTATACCTATGTGGGCGCTTTTTGGCGGGCGGGCGAAACGGGCGAGCGCGTTATCAACATTAATCTGGGTAGCGCTTCGGCCAATGCAGGCACATGGACTGCGTGGATAGACTGGGTGGATCCGAGTTGGGGTTATGACGGTTTTGCGCTCTTGTCCGGCGGCAGCGCCGATGAGCAGATATATACCGGCACGCCCGGCGAGGCGGAAGATTTTCAGGTAGGCGGCAGCGCTACGGCCATTCGCGGCACGGTGGCGCGGTATGGAAATATTACTTTCCGCATAGGCCTGAGGAAGTCGTTTACAGCCTATCATGCCGACAATCACCCTGCACGCTATGCTGTGTTGTTGCTCGCTTACGGATCGCCGGTGAAGGTGCAGAAGATATTCCTGCGCCAGGGCGAGGGGGCGGACTATGTGATGACCAACAGTGATCCTATATCCTCCGGCACCGTTACCACCCGCACCAAGTGCGTGCGTTTTTCGCCCTACAACCTCACCGCCACCACGCTGGATGCTCAGGTGGATATTCAGGGCGCCGTTCCTGCTGTAAATCCTGCTACATTCACGGCCTATCCGACACAGGCGGGGGCTTTCTTCCAGTGGTCTTATGACCAAGCATTTACCCCTTCCCGTGTCCGCTGGGCCTTTAATCCCAGCAGCACGGCCACTGCGGTGTCGTGGGGTACTACGGTGGGTACCACCCCGTGGGATTTCATTGCCGGCACGCAGGAAATCAGTCCTTCCGGCTACCGCCGGATCAACGACGGTGCAACTGCCGAGGCCATTCCTGCCAACAGTATTGAGTCCGAGTTGAAGCAATCGCTCTGGCGAACGGCCTTCACTATATACAGTGGCGGGGGGAATGTAGATAATTCCGTGTATGGCTACTATGCCGATGGCTTTTTCGACCGCCGCGCCATTGTGAGAGCTGTGGGACTTTACGGCGAAGCTAACACCGCCGTTTCTGTGAACAATAACGATGTAGCTTATGTCGGAAGGCTATACTTCAATCCCGTAGCTACCGGCGGACATTACAATGCTTCGCTCTTCTTTCCCACAGCGGGCTATCGGAACCCCACTTCCGGCGCACTTAATGGCGCCGGACTGGAGGGCTACTACTGGTCATCGTCAATGACAGCGGGAGGCACTTCCGGCACAGCGTTGAGAAATAGAAGGCTTTATTCCACTACAACGGCACTGGCAAAAAGATACGGAATGGCCATCCGTCCCGTGCGGCAACCATAAAAGAAAATAGTTCTTATCAAACGGATAATATGTATATAAAACTTTAACACTACAAAAATTCTAACTGGTCGTGAGAAGCCGTTGAAAATTAAAAAGAATACAACCGATAAATCGAGGCTCCGGCGAGGTATACTTCGTTACTGCACAAAAACAAACTTCCTACGTTCAAAATAGCGACGAGGGCGTACTTGCCGGAAACAGAGAAGCCTGCATCAAGCGATGCAGGCTTCTTGCATTTGTGTGGGCCCTGTTGGGCTTGAACCAACGACCCCTTGATTATGAGTCAAGTGCTAACCAACTGAGCTAAGGGCCCTGATTTCGAAAAATCGGGCTACAAAGATAGTGCTTTTTTTTGGAAATGCCAAAAAATGCCGCTCAGGTAGTCAGCCGTTGCAGTTCGTTGGCAAAAATGCTGCGAACGCCCTGCAGGGTGCGCAGCCTCTCCATCAGCACTTGCAGTTGCGCCGTGTCGTTATTTTGCTGCGCTTTGAGCACCTGTTCGCTCACCTCAATGTAAGCTTGTTTGGTAATACTTGATTTATAGACAAGTATGGCGTTCGGAATGTCGCGTTGCAGTTTGGTGTTTTCAGGCTCTTCCGAATCAATGAACCGTTTGATGGATAGACGATGGTTTTCGCTCAACGCATTGATGGTAAGCTCCATAATGTCGTGGTCGGGGTGATTGATGAAGTGCTTGATGCGTTCCTCGGCCGGAACATGGAGCACGGTGTTGTATTCGTCGAAAATTTTGCGGTAGTGCAGGTTTTTCAACTCTAACTCATCGTTGCGCAGTTCGTTGATGATGTATTCCGCCGCAGTGACGGTTTGCTTGTCTTCATTCGCAAACAAAGGTCTGTCGCCGTATTTCAAAAGAAAATAGACCAGTTCCTTTTCGCAGGCTTCGCTGAACACGTTGCTGACAAAGGCGGGCAGGGGAGCTGTAATGGCGTTGGCTACGGCGGCTGTTTCGGCAGTTGATAGCTGTTCCTCCGGAGGTGATGTCACGCTTTTCGTGCCGCTGTCGTACATTTTTTTCCGGCGCAGCTTGGCCACTTCCGTCAGTAAAATGTCTTCTTCAATATCCAGCAGGCGGCTGCATTCTTTGACGTACACCGTGCGCACGATGGTGTCGGGAATCACCGAAACGCTTTTTACTACTTCGCTGATCAGCGCTGCGCGTTTGATGGGGTCATTTTTCGCTTCTTCGCTCAGCAGTTTTGTTTTGAATGAAATGAAATCCTGTTCGGCGCCGCTGAGAAAAGTTTCCAGCTCCGAGGTGCTGTGTTTGCGGGCGAAAGAGTCGGGGTCGTCGCCGTCGGGGAAGAGCGCTACTTTCACGTTCAGTCCTTCT
>QMCD01000417.1_pt1 | contig 29491 bp, 31 predicted proteins | sample 1821841 | NCBI WGS metagenome assembly QMCD01 (sample SAMN01991225, study PRJNA193472) | Termite gut metagenome, whole genome shotgun sequencing project. | isolation source: worker | host: Macrotermes natalensis | reverse complement strand
CCAGAACCGCCGCCTCAAGCTCCGTGTCCAACACAACAGGCGCCCCCTCGACCGAGCCATAGACCGGTGCGTGGATCCGTGCGTGACCTGCCGCGGAACCCAGCCGGCCTGTGATCTCGCTCCGGAAACCGCCGATCACAGCCAGCGTCACAACCATCACCGCCACACTCACCGCCACGCTCGCCACGGCTATACGCACACCCACACGACTACCCTCGCCACGCCCGAGTCGGCGGGCGACGAAAAACTCCGTGCGCGTTTTTTTAGCCATAACCAGCCACAAAGTTAATCGAAAAATTCGTATCTTCGCCCCAATGAAACGTAATCGGATCGCCCTCGTCACGGGGGCCACTTCGGGCATAGGTGCCGCGACGGCAAAGGAGCTGGCGGCCGCAGGGTACAACCTGATCATCACCGGTCGTCGGGCCGAACGCCTCAAGATCCTCAAGGAGGAGTTGCAACAGGCGCACGAGGGGATCGAGGTACTCACCCTTGCGTTCGACGTAACCGACCCGCATCAGGTCGCCGCAATGCTGGGAACGCTCCCGGGGACGTGGCGCGCTGTCGACGTGCTGGTCAATAACGCCGGTCTGGCTGCCGGACTCGAACACATCCACGAAGGAAGCCTGCACGACTGGGAGGCGATGATCAACACCAACGTCAAGGGAGTGTTGTACGTCACGCGCATCGTTGCGGGACTGATGATCGAGCGCTCCACGGAAGGCGACCCGGCCCCCGGCCATATTGTTAACATTGGCTCCATTGCCGGTAGACAGGTTTACGAGAACGGGGCTGTTTACTGCGCCTCGAAGCACGCTCTGAACGCCCTCTCGCAGGGTATGCGCATCGACTTTGTGCGCTACGGCATCCGTGTGACCGAGATCCGACCCGGGATGGTCGCGACGGAGTTCTCGCAGGTGCGGTTCCACGGCGACACGGCGCGCGCTGCGGCTGTGTACGATGGGGTAGAGCCTCTCACCGCCGAGGATATAGCCGAGGCTGTTGTGTGGGCCGTCTCCCGCCCGCCGCACGTCAACATCGACGAGATCGCCATCACCCCCCGCCAGCAGGCAAACGCATATTTGACTCACAGAAAATAGCTTTCGTATGGAAAATCTGTTCAATTCGCAAACCTTCGATTGGATCCTGTTGATCGTCATCGGCATAGTCGGGATGATCGTCCAGGCACGCCTCCAGAGCGTGTTCAACAAATACTCCCAGGTGCGCTTCGCCGGCGGGCTGACCGGTCGCGAGGTGGCTGAAAAGATGCTCGCGGCAAACGGCATTACGGACGTTCGCGTTGTTTCGACTCCCGGTAGCCTGACCGACCACTTCGACCCTCGTAACAAAACCGTCAACCTCTCCGAGCCGGTTTATAACTCCAACAGCGTCTCCGCGGCGGCTGTTGCGGCCCACGAGTGTGGCCACGCCGTTCAGCACGCAACACATTACGCTCCTCTGGGCCTTCGGTCGGCACTCGTTCCCGCCATCCAGCTTACTTCGCGTTGGGCTATTTGGGTGATTATCGGTGGTCTGGTGTTGATCAACTCGCTCGGGCCGCAGTTCGAGATCGTCTATTGGATCGGTATCGGTATGATCGCCCTGTCGGCTCTGTTCGCTCTGGTTACCCTGCCGGTTGAGTATAACGCTTCGCACCGCGCGATGGAGTGGCTCACGTCGAGCGGCACCCTCCGCGGCGAAGAGGTCTCACAAGCACAGACCGCTTTGAACTGGGCTGCCCGCACTTATCTTGTCGCGGCACTCAGTGCTGTGGTTACGTTGATCTACTATTTGGGGTTGCGTCGCCGATGAGTCCTCACATTCCCGCGGGCGCGTTCTGGGATCTGGACCGCGCCGCACTTTTGGCTGTCAACGGTTCCTGGGGTCCCGGGTGGGATACTTTCTGGTACCTCGTTTCGAACCCCTTGTGCTGGGGTTGGCTCTACGTTGCTATCTTGTGGTTGTTGTGGCGGCGGTTCGGTTGGCGTGGGATGTTGGTTGCTCTGGGACTGATGCTCCTTGGGCTCGCTCTGGCCGACCAGACCGCAAACTTCTTCAAGAGCCACACTCCCAAGTTCCGTCCCAGCCGCACCGAGGGAGTGTTGTGGGACGGGGTGCCATATAACCAGTGGGTGCACATAGTGAAAGGTTACACGGGCGGACGGTTCGGCACTGTTTCGGGCCACGCGGCTACGGCAATGGCGATCTCGTTCACTGCCGCGGGCATCTACCGCCGTTGGTGGTTTTCGCTGCTGGTTGGGTTCTACGTCTTGATGACCTGCTTTTCAAGAATGTACCTCGGCGTTCACTTCCCGATGGACATCCTGTTCGGCCTCACAGCCGGAACGCTCATCGGGCTGTTGATGGTGTGGTTGTGGAAAATAATCAATAAGAGATGGAAAATTTTACGAACGTCGGTGACATAGGCGACCTTCGCGCGGCGTTGGCCGAAGCGGCCGAGGTTAAGCGCAACCGTTACGCGTGGGATACGCTGGGACGGAACCGTACGATGGTTATGCTGTTCTTCAACAGTTCCCTTCGCACTCGACTGTCGACCCAAAAGGCGGCCCAGAACCTGGGTATGAACGTGATGGTGTTGGACGTTGCTCAGGGGGCGTGGAAACTCGAAACCGAGCGCGGTGTGATTATGGACGGCGACCGGCCCGAGCACCTTCTGGAGGCCGTGCCCGTCATCGGGTCGTATTGCGACATCATCGGCGTGCGCTCGTTCGCCAGCCTGACCGACAAGACCGCCGACTATGGCGAGGTTGTTTTGAATCAGTTTATCCAACACTCCGGCCGACCGGTGGTGAGCCTCGAAAGCGCCACCCGCCATCCGCTGCAAAGTTTCGCCGACCTGATTACGATCGAGGAATTCCGGCGTAGCGCGCGCCCGAAAGTTGTTCTCACCTGGGCCCCTCACCCGCGCGCGCTGCCTCAGGCGGTTCCCAACTCGTTCGCCGAGTGGATGCGTGCGGCGGCGGCTCTTCCCGAGGGCGGGGTCGATTTTGTGATCACCCACCCGCGCGGTTACGAGCTTGCGCCCGAGTTTGTGGGCGACGCTCGGGTCGAGTACGACCAGCGGCGGGCGTTCGAGGGCGCCGAATTCATCTACGCCAAGAACTGGTCCGCCTGGGCCGACCCCAACTATGGAAAGATTTTGAGTTCTGACCGCGACTGGATGGTCGACGAGGCGAAGATGGCTCTTACGGACAACGCCTTTTTTATGCACTGTCTTCCCGTGCGGCGCAATATGATCGTGACCGACGGCGTGATCGAATCGCCCACTTCCATAGTCATCCCCCAGGCCGCCAACCGCGAAATCTCCGCCCAGGTGGTATTACAAAGAATGCTCCGAGCCCTTTAGGCTCGGAGCATTCTCCAAAATCGCCTCCCAGTTTACGCCAGGAACCCAAGCAATATCCCCGCCGCAACCGCCGAGCCGATCACACCGGCCACGTTCGGGCCCATCGCGTGCATCAGCAGGTGGTTGGTCTTGTCGAAGTGCAGCCCCACTTCCTGCGACACGCGAGCGGCATCCGGCACTGCCGATACCCCTGCGTTCCCGATCAGCGGATTGATCTTGCTGCCCTCTTTGAGGAACAGGTTGAGGAATTTCACGTACAACACCCCGCCGAAAGTAGCAACGACGAACGACAACGCGCCCAATCCGAAGATCTGGATCGACTGCCAGGTCAGGAACGTGGTCGCCTGGGTCGAGGCACCTACCGTCAGACCGATAAGGATTGTGACGATGTCGATGAGCGGCCCACCGGCGGTCGTAGCCAGACGTTTGGTCACGCCGCTCTCTTTGAGCAGGTTACCGAAGAACAGCATCCCCAGCAGCGGAAGACCCGACGGCACGAGGAAACAGGTCATCAAAAAGCCTATGATCGGGAAGAGGATCTTCTCAGTCGAGGAGACCTGCCTGGGGGCCGGCATCCGGATCATACGTTCTTTTTTGCTCGTCAACAGCTTCATAATCGGCGGTTGGATCAGCGGAACCAGCGCCATATAAGAGTACGCGGCGATCGCCACGGCACCCATCAGGTGGGGAGCCAGTTTCGACGAAAGGAAGATAGCCGTCGGGCCGTCCGCACCGCCGATGATACCGATCGCACCGGCCTCGGCAGCGGTAAACCCGAACGCCAAAGCGAGGATGTAAGCGCCGAAGATACCCAACTGGGCAGCTGCGCCGACGGTGATCAATTTAGGGTTGGACAGCAACGCCGAGAAGTCGGTCATTGCCCCGATTCCCAGGAAGATCAACGGTGGGTACACTCCCTTGATCACCCCGAAGTAGAGGTAGTTCAACACCGATCCGTCCTCGTAGACCCCGATCTGGTAACCCGGAACGAACGGAATGTTACCAACGAGGATACCGAACCCGATGGGCACCAACAGCATCGGCTCCCACTTTTTGGCGATCCCCAGGTAGATGAACACCAGCCCGAACACGATCATAATCAGGTGACCGGGTGTGGCGTTGGCGAATCCTGAGAAGTTCCAGAACACGCCCAGATTTTCGGCTATAAAGGTGCCGAAACTGCTTTGTAAGAAGGTCAACATACGCCCGGCCCTCCTATTCGATAGTTAGCAGAACGTCTCCTTCGAGCACCGAGTCGCCCTGACGTTTTTCGATTCGTTTCACCACGCCTGCCTTGTGCGCGTCGATGTTGTTCTCCATCTTCATCGCTTCGAGGATCATCAACAGCTGACCGGCCTTGACGGCGTCTCCCTCACGAACCTTCACCTCCAGGATTACGCCCGGGAGCGGACTCTTCAACGGAGATGCGCCTCCTGCCGGAGCGGTTTTTTGCTCGATCTTGGCGGGAGTCACGGGTGCGGTTGCCGAGTAGGTTGCCGGAGCCACGTGAGCCGTCGGTGCGGGTTTGGGTTTGAGCAGGGTGTTGCTCTGCACCTCGATTTCATACGGAGTGCCGTTCACCGACACCTTTGCCAGCCCCGATTCGACGCTGCCCACGGCCACCTCGTAGTCGTGGCCGTTGATCTTGAATTTGTATTCTTTTGCCATAGTTGCGATTAGTTTTTAGTTGGTGTGGGCGCGATGCCGTGAATTTTCGAACTCCAGGGCGAGTAGACCCTGCTTGCCCGGTTGATGGTGATGACGGTCGACTCCTTGATGTGCTGCTCTTCCTGAAACATCTTCAGGGCGAGTGCGGCTGCGGCGATCTCTTCTTCCATTTTCTGGAGAGCGGGTTTGCGCTTGGGGTTTACTGCCGGAGCTTCGGCTGCGACGGCGGCTTCGGCTTTGGCTTTTTTGCCCTCTTCGCGGCGGATCATCAGCAGTCCGAATCCTTTCAGCACGAAGAAGATCAGCACCAGGGCCGAGAACACGACCGCCATAGCAATGATGGACATCATACCTCCGCTCGGGTCTCGTTGGCGGAACAGTTCGTCCCGCGGGATGTCCTGTGCCGCGAGCGCAACTGTGCACAACACGGCAGGCAACGTTAACATTAGCTTCTTCATACCCATTAGAGCGGAATGTTGTTATGTTTCTTGGCCGGGTTCACCAGACGCTTCGTTGCCAGCGATTGCAAGGCACGGATAATCCGGAAGCGGGTGTTTCGCGGTTCGATCACATCGTCTATATAACCTCTCTTGGCTGCTTCGTACGGGCTGGAGAACTTCTCTGTGTACTCGGCTTCCTTTTCGGCGATGAACTTTGCACGTTCTTCGGGTTTTTCGGCCAGTGCTGCGATCTCCTTTGCGTAGAGAACTTCCACTGCTCCCGACGCGCCCATAACTGCGATCTCCGCGCTCGGCCACGCGTAGTTGATGTCACCACGGATGTGCTTCGAGGCCATCACGATGTACGCTCCGCCGTAGCTCTTACGCAGCGTCACTGTAACCTTGGGCACGGTGGCTTCGCAGTACGCGAACAGCAACTTCGCCCCGTGGGTGATCACCCCGCCGTACTCCTGACCCGTGCCAGGCAGGAACCCGGGAACGTCCACGAAAGTGACGATCGGAATGTTGAATGCGTCGCAGAACCTCACGAAGCGCGCTGCCTTGCGCGATGCGTTGATATCCAACACGCCCGCCATATATTTGGGTTGGTTGGCGATGATTCCCACACTTTGTCCGTTGAACCTCGCGAAGCAGGTGATGATGTTCTTGGCGTAGGAGTCCTGGCTTTCGAGGATCTCGCCGTTGTCCACCACCGCGCGGATCACTTCGAACATATCGTACGGCTTGTTGGGGCTGTCGGGGATGATCTCGTTGAGCGAATCCTCCAGTCTTCCGATCGGGTCGATGCAGACGGCCAGCGGCGCGTCCTCCATATTGTTTTGCGGCAGATAGCTCAGCAGCTTGCGGATCAGCTCGAATCCTTCTTCCTCGGTGTCGATCGCGAACTGGCTCACACCGCTCTTGGTTGTGTGCATCGAGGCGCCTCCCAGTTCTTCCTGCGTTACGTCTTCTCCCGTTACGGTCTTCACCACCTTCGGGCCGGTCAAAAACATATACGAGGTGTTCTTCTTCATAATCACGAAGTCGGTCAACGCCGGCGAGTAGACCGCGCCACCCGCACTCGGGCCGAAGATTGCCGAGATTTGGGGTACCACCCCGCTCGCCATAACGTTCCTCTGGAAGATATCCGCATACCCTGCCAGTGCGTCCACACCCTCCTGGATACGAGCACCGCCTGAGTCGTTGATTCCGATGATGGGGGCTCCGTTACGCATCGCCATATCCATCACCTTGCAGATCTTTTCGGCCATCGTCTTGCTCAGCGATCCGCCGTAGACGGTGAAGTCCTGCGCGAAGACATACACCAACCGTCCGTCCACCGTTCCGTAGCCCGTCACCACGCCGTCTCCGAAGTAGTGTTCTTTTTCCATCCCGAAGTTCGTGCACCGGTGTTCGACAAACATATCGAACTCCTCGAACGATCCTTCGTCCAGCAGCATATGGATTCTCTCCCTTGCTGTGAATTTACCTTTGGCGTGCTGCGCGTCTATACGCTTTTGCCCGCCTCCCAAGGCTGCTTTTTCGCGCCTTTCGATCAACTGACCGACTTTTTCCTGAATGTTACTCATATCTTGAATTGGATTTTTTGTGTCTCTTTTTAATCGCTGCGGTCGTTACCGCTTTTCACAGAATTCCGTTAGTACCCCTTGCGTCGATTTCGGGTGTAGGAAGGCTATGGTCATTCCTTCTGCACCGGCCCGCGGGGTTTTGTCGATCAGACGCACACCCTTCTCTTCGGCTTCGGCCAGAGCCTGCTCGATGCCGCGCACTGCAAAGGCTATGTGGTGTACTCCTTCGCCTCGGTTCTCGATGAACTTTGCGATTGTGCTCTCTTCGCTGGTTGGTTCCAGTAGTTCGATCTTCGTGTCTCCCAGCTTGAAGAATGCGGTGCGCACCTTTTGGTCGGCAACCTCTTCGATGTTGTAGCACTTCAGGCCCAGTACGTTCTCGTAATACGGAATCGCTTCTTGGAGATTCCTCACTGCAATGCCCAGATGTTCGATGTGTGAAAGGTTCATAGTAGTTAGTGTTGTTTTTATCGCGCAAAAATAGTATTTTTGCACATAGAAAACAAACCAAAAACCATAAGTAGAGATTATGAAAAGCGTAAAAGGCACAAAAACCGAAAAGAATTTGCTTAAATCGTTCGCGGGCGAGAGCCAGGCGCGTACGCGTTACACATTTTTCGCCTCCAAAGCCAAGAAAGAGGGTTTCGAACAGGTGAGCGGTGTGTTCGCCGAAACTGCCGACCAGGAGAAGGAGCACGCCCAACGATTCTTCAATTTCCTTGAGGGCGGTCCAGTTGAAATCACCGCATCTTACCCCGCTGGCATAATAGGCACCACGATCGAGAACCTCACCGAGGCTGCGGCCGGCGAGTATGAAGAGTGGCACGATCTCTACTCCGCGTTTGCAAAGACGGCCGACGAAGAAGGCTTTCCCGAGATCGCCGAGACCTGGCGACGCATTGCGATGGTCGAGGAGGAGCACGAACGCCGTTACCGTATCCTGTTGGAGAGGGTCAAAAGCGGCCACTTCTTCGATCGTCCCGAGGCTATCGACTGGCAGTGCCGTAACTGCGGTTACGTCCACCACAGCGCCAAGGCTCCCGAACTGTGCCCCGCCTGCCAGCACCCAAGGGCTTACTACGAGCCCAAGAAAACCAACTATTGAAAAGTTACGCCGCTCGCGGGATTGTTCTCCACACACTGAAGTATGGGGAGCGGTCTTGTGTTGCTTGGATTCTGACCGACACCCACGGCCGCCAGAGTTATATGGTTTACCGTCGGCAGCCTCTGTTGCAGCCTCTGTTTCTTGTCGAGTTGGAGGCCGGGGTCTCTTCCCGGGCCGAGATGCACCGCCTGCGGGAGGTTCACGCGGCTGTTCCCCTGACAAGTATTCCGTTCGACGTCCGTAAAAGTACCGTTGCTCTGTTCGTTGCCGAGTTGTTGTACCGCCTGGTTTGCGAGGTCGAGCCTAACTCTCCCCTGTTCGAGTTCGTCTGGGATGCCGTGACCCGCCTCGACCAGACTCAACAGGGGGTTGCTAACTTCCATTTGGATTTTCTGGTCGGCCTTTGTCGCCACCTCGGGTTCGCTCCTCAGGGGGAGTGGTCTCCCGGTGGTTGGTTCGACATCCGCGAGGGTTCGTTCACTCCCGTCCGGCCTCACGGCGACTGCTTCGAGCCCGAGAACGCCGCTCTTCTTGCTGCCTTTCTCTCCGGCGAGGAGCCCGCCTTGAACCGTGGTCGCAGGGTCGATTTTCTCGGGGCGATGTTGGCTTACCTTGGTTACCACCTCGACGCCGTTCGCGACATCCGTTCGGTTGAGATATTGCGGGAAGTTTTTTAGTGTTATCTTTGTGGTCGCGATGAGAGACATTGTTTTGATGCACGGTTGGGGTTGTTCGCGGGAGATCTGGGCCGGACTTCAGGAGTGCCTGGAGCGCACCCACGAAGGTCGTTTTCGCGTTACTGCTCTCGACTTTCCCGGCTTCGGTTCTGCTCCCGAGCCTCCGGAGCCTTGGGGTATGGAGGATTACACGGCTTGGTTCGAATCGTGGATCGCTGAGCACGGGATATCCGAGCCTGTTCTTGTCGGTCACTCTTTCGGGGGTAGGGTCGCTCTGATTTTCGCTTCTCGTAACCCGACTTCGAAACTCGTTCTTGTCGACTCGGCCGGCGTCCGGCCCCGTCGCAGCATAAAGTATTACGCTAAGGTTTGGTCGTTCAAGGTTCTCAAGCGCCTCCTTCCCGAGAGTTGGGTCGACCGCTTCCGGGCCCGCGCTGGCTCGGCAGATTACCTCGCTGCTTCTCCCATTATGCGTGGTACTCTTTCTCGGGTTGTGAATGAAGACTTGCGGCGGTTTATGCCCTCCATCGCGGCTCCCACGCTTCTCGTCTGGGGTTCGGAGGACACCGCGACCCCCCTGCGCGACGCCCACGTGATGGAGCGCCTGATTCCCGATGCCGGGCTGGTTGTGTTTCCCGGCGCCGGCCATTACTCATTTCTCGACCGGCCTGCCCGGTTCGCCGCTGTGTTGGATTCGTTTTTGAACTCGTGACCGATATGATCCATATTCTCGCCCTTGTTCTCGCATCGTTCTATGCCGCCGTCCGTCTTCGTGGCGAGTTGCAGATGATGCAGCAGAATTCCTACCGCCCTCGGCGTTACCTTCGTTGGTTGGCGACAGATGTTCGTAACCCCGATCGTGTGCTCGACCTTCTTCTTCTCGCCTTGTCGCCGGTCTATATAGGCGGCTTCGGGTCTCGTTGGGGTGTTTACTTTGTCGGCGCGGTCGGGGTTCTCGGCTTGTACCGCGGCGTGCGGCAGCTGATGCGTAAATATAAAAAGCCGTTGGTATTCACCGCCCGCGCCCGTAGGATCTTTATCGTCGGCCTGCTCCTGCTCGCTGCGGTGCTCGTTCTCACCCCTTGGCATCTCTCCTGGGCGGTTGTCGTCGCGGTTGCTTTCGCTGCTCTTTCTCCTCTGTGGATTTTGCTTGCCGTTTGGATCCTGTGGCCTGTCGAGCGCGCCATCAACGCTTGGTATATTCGGGACGCCCGGCGTATTCTCGCTTCGATGCCGCGCCTCACCGTGATCGGCATTACCGGTTCTTACGGTAAAACTTCCACCAAGCACTTCCTCCACCGCATCTTGTCCGAGCGCTTCAGCGTCGTGATGACTCCCGGTAGCTTCAACACCACCCTCGGCGTCGTTCGCACCATCCGCGAGCACTTGCGGCCCTACACCGAGGTTTTCATCGTCGAGATGGGGGCTAAACAGCCTGGCGATATCGCCGAGATCTGCCGTCTTGTCCACCCTCGTATCGGTATCCTCACCAGCGTCGGCGAGCAGCACCTCGAAAGTTTCAAAACCGTCGAAAACGTCCAGCGCACCAAGTTCGAACTTATCGACTCCCTTCCGCCCGACGGTGTCGCTATCCTGAACGACGACTTTCCGCTCATAGCATCTCGACCTGTCGAAAACGTTGCCACTGTGCTGCGTTACTCTTATCGCGACCTCGCTCCGCCTCCCTTTTCCACCCGCCTCGTCGGCTCCCACAACCTCGGTAACATCTACGCCGCTTGGTTGGCCGGTCGCTCGCTCGGTATGACCGACGACGAGATGCGCCTCGCTGTTGCCGACCTTCGCCCCGTCGAACACCGACTGGAGGTGAAACACTCGGGCGGGCTGACGATCATCGACGACGCCTTCAACTCCAACCCCCACGGCGCTGCTGCGGCTCTCGATGTTCTGGCGACCTTCTCCGACTGCGGCCGGTCCGGTAAACGCATCGTTGTCACTCCCGGTATGATCGAATTGGGCGCCCGCCAGCAGGAATTGAACCGCGAGTTCGGTCGCCGTATGGCTTCTTCGTGCGACATTGCTGTTGTGGTCGGCGAATACAACCGCGAGTCTATCGTCGAGGGGTTGACCGAGGGCGGCTTTCCGTCCGAGAGTATCGTCACCGCTCCCTCCTTTGCCGCCGCTTCGGCCCACGTCCGCACCATCGCCCGCGCCGGCGACACCATATTGTACGAAAACGATTTACCCGATACATTCAAATGAAAACCACCCTCGGAGTTTTTTTCGGCGGTCGTAGCGTCGAGAGCGAGATTTCGGTCATCTCGGCTCTTCAGGCCATCGCCGCGTTGGACACGGAACGCTACCGCGTTGTGCCTGTCTACATCACCAAACAGGGCCGTTGGCTGACTGGCCCCGAGCTGCTCGACACGGCGGCCTACCGCGACCTCGATGCTCTGGAACGTCGCGCCACCGAAGTTTGGATGCGCCCTGTTCTGGGTGACCGACGACTCTACCGACGCGGCTTTCCGGGTCGTGACCGCGTGGTTGCCGAGTTGGACATCGCGTTGCCCGTGTTGCACGGAACCAATGGCGAGGACGGAACTTTCCAGGGGTTGTTGGAGCTCATCGGCATTCCTTATGTCGGTTGCGGAGTGTTGTCGTCGGCCGTCGGGATGGACAAGATCGCGATGAAGATGATGCTGGCTTCCAGCGGCTTGCCCGTCGTGGAGTACGTTTGGTTCACCGATCGCTCCTGGGGCCGTAGCCGCGACGAGCAGATCTCCCGCGTTGAGGCTGAGTTGGGTTATCCGGTTGTTGTCAAGCCTGCGAACCTCGGTTCGAGCGTCGGTATTTCTCGCGCTGCTGATCGCACGGAGCTTATTTCGGCTGTCGACCAGGCGGCTCAGTACTCGTCTCGCTTGTTGGTCGAGCGTATGATCGAGCCGTTGCGCGAGATCAATTGTTCGGTCTTCGGTTCGGCTGACGATTGCCGCGCGTCGGTTTGCGAGGAGCCCGTCCGTAGTAGCGAAATCCTCAGCTACGCCGATAAATATATGTCCGGTCGGAACGCCGACGGCGGAAAGGGCTACGCAAAAAGTGACGGCGGAAAACTTTCGGCCCCGAAACTCTCCGCAGGCCTCAAGATCGCCGCCCCCGCCCCCAAGCTCTCCGGCCCCTCCGGCTCTAAGGCTTCCGCCCCTTCTGGTGGTATGTCGAGCCTTAAGCGCCGTATTCCCGCCGACTTGCCTCCTGCCTTGACCGAACAGATTCGCAGCCTTGCTGCCGAGACTTTTCGCGTGTTGGATTGCGACGGCGTTGCTCGTATCGACTTTCTTCTCGACGACTCTGCCGGAAACCCCTCCGGCCCCCGGGTCTTCGTCAACGAGATCAACACTATTCCCGGGTCTCTGTCTTTCTACCTTTGGGAGGCTGCGGGTATGAACTTTGCCGCCCTGCTCGATGGCCTCATCTCCGGCGCTCTTCGCCGCGACCGTGTCCGCTCCCGTAAGACCGTCGTCTACCCCGACAACATCTTCAGCTTCGCCCCCCGCGGAAAAGGGGGCACGGAAATTTCAAAATAATATTATTATCTTTGACACCGTGGAAAGACTCGTAGTAAAGAATTTTGGTCCGATCGCTTCTGCCGATATAGATGTCCGCAAGTTTACCTTGTTGGTTGGTCACGTATCTTCAGGTAAAAGCACTATCGCAAAACTGTTATCGATATTTTACTCCATATCTATTCATCGTATTTCGTCCGGAGATCACGAGTCGTTTTACAAGTTACTTGAAGAGTACAACATAGATTTCCCTATAATTGCGGGCGCAGAGATAAAGTACACGAATGACCATTACGAATGGCGCATAACAGAGGATTGTTTTGAAACATCTTTCAAATATGCGGATGTTGTCAATAAGGGATTATATGGTTCTCTTAACTTTAAGAGCAATATGATAGAGCTGTCGAAAAAATACCCCGAGTTAAGTGATATGTTGGGAGATGATATATGGACAGAGATAACAACAGACGCAGAGTTGTCAGACCTGGATGCTACGGATAAGAGTGACTCAATGCTCTGGTCACGCTCATATACTTTAATTAAGAAGAAACTTCACATAGAACGTTCCGTTTACGTTCCTGCCGAAAGGAATATATTCTCTATTTTGAAAAGCAACATATTTACCATTCTCGATAAAAGCATCTCTGTTCCCAAAAGTTTGCTGGAATTTGGTCGTCTTTATGAGAGTGCAAACAACAGGAATAGACAAATTTCCATTCCATTCCTTCAGAATGTAAGTGTCGATTTTGCAGGCAAGGATGTTGATGTTTCATCAGAGGGCACCTACATACATCTCGAGTGTGGAGAAAGTATACCATTACGTCAAGCGTCAAGTGGTTTTCAGTCGTTGATACCTCTTTTCTCAGTCTTGCAGTTTTGGGGAGGATACGGTACGACTATGTTAATAGAAGAGCCAGAGGCGAACTTATTCCCTACAGTTCAAAAAAGCTTGGTGGAATACATCGTTGAAATAACTGCTCCAGGCAGATGCATTATCACCTCTCATAGTCCATACATCCTATCGTCATTCGATATGTTGGTTCAGGCAGGTAATGCGTCGGAGAAAGATGCGGGGAAGACTGGCGAGATCGTTTCGGAGAAAAGTTGGATTGATTACGATGACATTTCTTGTTACTATTTTGATGAAAAAGGTAACGTCATCAATGCCAAAAATGATGAGTTGAGAAATATTGGCTCGGAGGTTATCGATACGGTTTCGAATACCATAAACGATCAGTACGATAAATTGTTAAACATTATCTACGGCTGATATGGGTAGTTGCAGGTGTCCCGAAACTGCGATAACTGCAGAGGACTGGGATGAGCGGTTCCGTGCGGCGAAATGTGTTTGCAAAAGTACTGCGCGATTACACGCCGAGGAAAATAGTCGTAAAATAGAGATATGTGGAGATACATACAACTCGACAGACAAAGTGAAGGTCGATGGCGGATTGGTCTCTAAACACGATGCTTGCCAGCGATGCGACTATTTTTTCGGATACAATAGCAATGGTTGCAATAGCTATTCTAATAATGTGTTCGTTGAGTTGAAGGGATGCGATACTGACAAGGCGTATGATCAGATCATAGCAACGATCACGATGTTTAGAGATCATGGCAAACTGCCTGAAGGATCACTGATAAATGGCGTTATCGTTGCCAGTAAAGTTCCGAAGGCGACGGGCAGCACTAAACTCCACCTTTTCAAACGCGTTGCGGGAGCATTAGGTAAGGTGCACATAAGGAACCATCGCATTAAATACGACATTAAAAGCAATCGGATTGTCGCCTGATTACTTCACCAGCGCCAGTTCCAGCACTTGCTCGTTGGTGGCCACATAGTGGAATTCCAGGCCGGCGATGTATTCTGGCTTTATTTCTATGATGTCCTTTCGGTTTTCGTCGCTCAGTATGATGTCGGTGATTCCGGCTCTGCGCGCTGCGAGTATTTTTTCGCGAATTCCTCCCACCGGCATCACCCGCCCTCTCAGGGTTGTTTCGCCCGTCATTGCCAGTCGTTCCTTCACCCTCCGGCCCGTGTAGGTTGACACTATCGAGGTCACCATCGTGATCCCCGCACTGGGGCCGTCCTTTGGTATTGCTCCGTCCGGTACGTGTATGTTGATGTCTCTCGTCTTGAACAGTTCCGAGTCTATTCCCAGTTTTTCGTGATGTGCTTTCACCCACTCCAAGGCAATCGTTGCCGACTCCTTCATCACGTCTCCCAGGTTTCCCGTCAGATGTAGTTCTCCCTTTCCCGGGGTCAGTAGCGACTCTATATATAATATGTCTCCTCCGACCTGGGTCCAGGCCAATCCCGTCACCACACCCGGCATCTGGCTGGCTTCGTACTCATCCTGCTTGAACTTGGGTACTCCCAGTATTTTTTCCACATCCGCTCCCGTCAACTCTCCTGAGAACTCTTCTCCGAAACCTATCTGCTTTGCCCTGTACCGCGCTATCTTTGCCAGATGCTTGTCCAGTAGCCTCACTCCCGACTCTCTCGTGTACTCACCTATGATCTTTTCCAATACTTCGGGCGCTATCGTCAGCGAATCGTCCGGTAGCCCGTGGGCGCTTCGTTGCTTTGCCAGTAGATGTTCGCTCGCTATGTGCACTTTCTCTTCCAGTAGATATCCCGGTATGTCGATCATCTCCATTCGGTCTTTCAGCGCCGGGGTAATAGCCGACGTGTCGTTCGCCGTGGCGATGAACAGCACCTTCGACAGGTCGTACTCCACATCCAGATAGTTGTCGTGGAAGGTTGTGTTTTGCTCCGGGTCGAGTACTTCCAGCAGGGCCGAGGATGGGTCTCCGTGGTTCGAACGGCCCACCTTGTCCACTTCGTCCAGAATGATCACCGGATTAGACGATCCGGCCCGCTTGATGGTCTGTATTATCCTGCCCGGCATTGCTCCAATGTACGTCCGCCTGTGGCCTCTGATCTCGGCTTCGTCGTGCAGTCCTCCCAGTGATATTCGCCCGAACTTCCGTCCCAGCGCTTCGGCCACACTCTTTCCAAGCGAGGTCTTTCCGACTCCCGGCGGGCCGTACAAGCACAGTATGGGCGATTTGAGGTCTCCCTTGAGCTTTATCACTGCAAGATGTTCCAGTATTCGGTCTTTCACCTCGTCCAGCCCGAAATGGTCGGCATCAAGTTGCGTCCGCGCCCTCGTAAGGTCGAGATTATCTTCTGTTGTTTCGCCCCACGGCAGATCGAGTAGCACTTGCAGGTAGGTCATTTGCACCGAGTGTTCGCTCGAAGCCGAGTGTAGCCGTTCCAGCTTTCCCAGCTCTTTTTCGAACATCTCTCCCATCTCTCTGCTCCACTTCTTGGTTGCGGCCCTTTTTCTCATCTCCTCGATCTCGCCGCTCGACCCTTCTCCCAGTTCGTCCTGAATTGTCGATATCTGTTGTCTTAGGAAGTAGTCTCTTTGTTGCTTGTCGAGCTCTTGTCGCACCTTGCCTTGAATGTTGTTCTTCAACTCGACGTGTTGTTGCTCGCTGATCAGTATCTCCAGCAGATACCTCGCCCTGGCCAATAGCCCCGGCGCTTCGAGTAGCTTTTGCCTGTCGGCATCCTTCAGCTCGAAGTTCGTGCAGATGAAGTTTATGATTCCTCTTCGCGAGTCGATGTTCTTTATCGCGAAGACCGCCTCCTTTGGCATCGTCGGCGAGATGTCTATAATCTCCAGGGCTATGTCTCTTATCGAGTCGACCAGCGCGTTGAACTCCACATTTCCCTTGTCTGGCGCCGAGTCTCTCACCGGAATGACCGATGCCCTCAGGTACGGTTCGGTCGTTATGTACTCCATCACCTCGATCTTCTCCAGCCCGTGGATTATCACTGTCAGATTTCCGTTGGGCATCTCCAGTACTTTCAGTATCCTCGCTGCCGTTCCCACCCTGTATAGATCGTCCGGCGCGGGGTCGTCCGTGCTGTGCTCTTTTTGTAGTATTGCTCCCAGCAGTCCTCCCGTCTCATCCACATCGTGGATCAGCTTCATCGACTTCTCTCTTCCCACCGTTATGGGGGTTATCGAACCCGGGAATAGTACGGAGCTTCTCAGCGTAAGTATCGGTAGCACCGACGGTACTTGTACTTGCGGCGTCTCGTCATCATCCCCCACTACCATTGGTATGACCTGGTGGTGGATTTCCACCACATCGCCGCTCAGCTCTTCGGGCGTTATGTTTTTGTTTCTCCGGTTACTCATATACGCCGCAAAGATAGTCTCTTTGTTTCAATCGACAAACATTACGTCGTATTACATTTCTTGAAAACCAGATATAATATTCCCAGAGAGATTATTCCCGCCACGCCGTAGTTGCCGAAGAAAGTCGCGTCGCCTCCCGCCTGAAAATGCAACATAAAGCTCGAGGTTATAAAAATGCCATACACCGCCGCGGGAACGAACATAGAACGACTCGCCCGGAACACCCTGTCCAAAATGAATGACAGAACGATAAACGTCAGATATGTCATAACCACTGCACCCGCAATGTGACCCGCAGCCTCGCCGGCCGTTATCCGGGGTATCAGCGTAAGGGGCAAATACCACGTTCCCCAGATCAGCCCCGTGATAGCGTTTCTTTTCCAGGGTTCCATATCGAGGTGTCGACCCAGAAAACCGCGCCATCCGATCTCGCCTCCGAGGGCTGCCAGCATATTCAATGTCAAACCTCCGGCCAGCGCTATGGACGCATCGAGCAAATACCGTCCCAACCATCCGTCGGGCAACACCACCTGGCCGAACTGCCCGATGTGTAGCAGATTCCCCGCCCCATAGATACAAAGCAGATGCAGAACGGGCAGCAGAATCGCCGTACCTAACACATAGATCAACGCTCGCTTCAGGTCGATCTCTTTGAAGGAGACTTTGTATTGTCTCAATATTGTCCCCAGACCTTCGTTCTTTTCCGCGATCCAAACGGCGACTGCCGGAGTGAAACAATACAACATATACACCCACTGCCACGCCTTGGTGCCTCCTCTTAAGAACGCCAGCCCGACAGCAACCACCAGCATTCCAACAGCCAGTGCCAAAAAGAATTTTCCAAGTTTGCTCATCTTCCGTTATTTCCACGCGCGCGTTGCCGCATATTCTCCGAAGACACCCACCCCCAAAAGCCCTATATCAGAGATCAACAGACCATCTATCCAAAGTCTTTTGTGAATGGTCGGTACATCAAACCCCCACTTCTCTTCAAAATGCCACGTTACGTAGAAATCGAACGCCACTTCGCTCGTCGTTCCGTCGCCCCAATCTATAGTAAATGTCTCTTCGTGATAGCCTCCTTCTTTCCCTAAATGCAGATCTCCGAATGTGAAACTTACCGGCACGAATTGGCCGAACATCAAAATGGGTGTGCCTTCGTCTCCATCATAGCTGTAGTATTTGCCAACTCTTAGTCCGTACCACTGAGGAAGAATAAATCTTGTCCGGGAATCGAAATATTCTTAAGTACGTACGTCTCATCATTATACTTCGCGGTTATATTGGCATCGAGAATATTTCCTTCGTTATCGGGGTCGAGCAGATTGTTGCCATCCGGATCTTGTAGAATAAAACATATATTATCCGGGAAAAAGTCCCATAGCGGTTCTTGCGGTGGTGTCGGAGGCTCCGGGGGTACGGGAGGTACGGGGTCGTCTTTTTTGCACCCTGCCAAAAGAGCAAGCGCTCCGAAAAGTAGTAATTTCTTCATAATCAAACAGTGCGCATTCCCACTGTGTAAATATACTTAATTTTTCCTAACTTTGTCCCCTGCTATGAAAAATTATAATCCTTCCCAGATCGAGAGCAAGTGGTACGAACACTGGCTGGAGCGCGGATTTTTCCACTCCACCCCTGACCACCGCAAACCATACACCATTGTCATCCCGCCTCCCAACGTGACCGGAGTGCTGCATATGGGCCACATTCTGAACAACACTCTTCAGGACGTGTTGGTTCGCCGGGCTCGTATGTCCGGCCTGAATGCTTGTTGGGTTCCGGGCACCGACCACGCTTCGATCGCTACCGAAGCCAAGGTGGTTGCTCGCCTCGCCGAGCAGGGTATTGCTAAGAGCGACCTTTCTCGCGAAGAGTTCCTCGAACACGCCTGGCGTTGGCGCGAGGAGCACGGAGGTATGATCCTGAAGCAGCTTCGTACCCTTGGTGCTTCGTGCGATTGGGAGCGGACGAAGTTCACTATGGATCCCGAGATGAGCGAGGGTGTTTTGAAAGTCTTCGTCGACCTCCACCGTAAGGGATTGATTTACCGCGGCGTTCGTATGGTTAACTGGGACCCGGCTGCTCAAACGGCCCTTAGCGACGAGGAGGTTATCCACCGCGAGATGCAGGGCAAGCTCTACTTTCTTCGTTATAAGTTGGAGGGGGCTCCTCTGGAGGACGGCCGCGATTCGATCATCGTCGCCACCACTCGCCCCGAAACCATCCTTGGTGACGTTGCCGTTTGCGTCAACCCGAACGACCCTCGTTACGCCGCCTTCAAAGACCGCCGCGTTATCGTTCCTCTGGTCGGCCGTAGTATTCCCGTGATTTACGACGATTACGTCACTATGGAGTTCGGTACCGGGGCGTTGAAGATCACTCCTGCTCACGACGTGAACGACTACGTTTTGGGCGAAAAGTTCGGCCTGGAGGTGATCGACATCTTCAACCCCGACGGCACGATTAACGACCGCGTCGGCCTGTATGTAGGCGGCGACCGCTTCGCTGTTCGCGACCAGATCGCGCGCGACTTGCAGAACGCCGGCCTGGTCGAAAAGATCGAGGATTACACTAATAAGGTGGGCTTCTCGGAGCGTACCGGCGTTGCTATCGAACCCAAACTCTCTATGCAGTGGTTCGTCCGTATGGAGGGGCTGGCCAAACCGGCACTCGAGGCCGTGATGAACGACACTATCCGGTTCGTTCCTGCAAAGTATAAAAATACCTACAACCACTGGATGAGCGGTATCAAGGATTGGTGTATCTCTCGCCAGTTGTGGTGGGGTCAGCGGATTCCCGCTTGGTTCCTTCCCGCAGGCTCGGGCGGCGGTTACGTTGTTGCTCAGACTGCCGAGGAGGCTCTGCGGCTTGCTCAGGAGAAAGACCCCGCTCTCACCGCGGCCGACCTGCGTCAGGACGAGGATGTGTTGGACACCTGGTTCTCCTCTTGGTTGTGGCCTATCTCCGTGTTCGACGGCGTTCGCCACCCCGACAACGCCGACATCAAATACTACTACCCCACGAGCGATCTGGTCACCGGACCCGACATCATCTTCTTTTGGGTTGCGCGTATGATTATGTTCGGTTACGAGTCTCGCGGCGAGCGACCCTTTGGCGCTGTCTACTTCACCGGCATCGTTCGCGACAAACTGGGGCGTAAGATGTCCAAACAGCTCGGTAACTCGCCCGACCCGTTGGAGCTCATCGACAAGTACGGGGCCGACGGCGTCCGGGTCGGTATGATGCTCTCGACGAGCGCTGGTAACGACGTGATGTTCGACGAGGCGATGTGCGAACAGGGGGCTGGCTTCGGTAACAAGATCTGGAACGCCTGGAACCTCATCCGCGGTTGGCGTGACGGAGCCGCTTCCGTGGCTTCTGTGGATTCCGACCCCGCCTCCGAACCCGCACCTCAATCCACGGCCGACCGCCTCGCTGTCGAATGGTTCTCTTCTCGCTTGAACGCTGCTCTGGCCGAGATAGACTCTCACTTCGCCGGTTACCGTATTTCGGACGCTCTGATGGTGGCTTACAAATTGTTCTGGGACGACTTCTCCGGCTGGTACCTCGAGATCGTCAAACCCGCCTTCGGTTCCTCGGCCCACTCCGCGACTGTTGCCTCGACTGTTCGCTTCTTCGAGCAGCTGCTTCAGATTCTCCACCCGTTCATTCCGTTCATCACCGAGGAGTTGTGGCACGCGACCGCCGACCGCACTCCCGACGACTGTATAACCGTCTCCCAAATGCCCACCTTCCAAGAGGCCGACGGCACACTCTTGGCTCGCTTCGACTTGATGCGCGAGACTGTGACGGCTATCCGCTCCATCCGCCGCGCCCGTAATATCCCGATGCGCGACCAGCTCGATTTGAAGGTTGTTCCGGACGAGAACTTCCCTGCCGAGCTCGACTCCATCCTGCAAAAGATGGCTGGCCTTGGTTCCGTTCAGGCTGTCGAGGGTCACGATCCCGAGTGGGAGTCGTTCATCGTCAAGACTACTCGTTACTTCGTTCCTCTTCCCGAGGGTGGTCTCGACCGCGAGGCCGAGCTGGCCAAACTTCGCGAGGAGTTGGCTTACCAGGAGGGCTTTCTGTTGACTGTGATGAAAAAACTCGACAACGAACGCTTTGTCTCCTCTGCTCCGCCCGCCGTGGTTGCCAACGAGCAGACCAAGCGTTCCGACGCCGAGGCCCGGATCGCCGCAATCAAAGACAGGATCTCCGCCCTGAAATAAAAAAACCGAGGGGACTTTTGTGGCTACCTGTTCCGACGGGACCTGACGGTGTACTCAAATTTAATTACTACACGACCTGTGCATCAGGCGGCGTCCTCGGAATCCCCTCGGGGGGAACAAAGGTGACTGCGCAAAAAAACAAAAGCCTGGTGAATAAAAAAAGGCGCAGTCACCAAATCTCCGAGAGGTAGGTCTTGTGAAACCCGGTATCGAAAGATTGTACTACGCCCGAAGCCGTTATAGCAGAATACTATAACGTACTTCGAGTTCGCAATCTTTTCTCGATACCAAACACGCCTCAAAAATCGGCGCTCACAAGTTTCCTCTCGAGCAAAAAATTGTTACTCTTTAAAACTGCGACAAAGATAAGAAAAGTTTTTTGAACCCTCTCAGGTTTTTTTGACAATGATGGCTTGGGTCGGTCCGTCGAAACCCTTTCCCGGGAATTCGCGATAGATGCGTTCGTTCAGCGAGTGGAGTACGGCCAGATAGTCGCCGCTGGCCACCCACGCCCAGGCGGTAACCTCCAACGAACCCGCTCCGAGCTTGCTCACCACAACCTCCGGCTCAGCCGCCGGGAGGGTCGACGTGGGCGAAAGGATCCGCGGCTCGGCGGCGAAGTATCCCATCAGCGTCTTGCGTACTCCCTCGAAGTCCGTCCCCGCAGCCAGCGTTATCACCCATTCGAGCCGCCTCACGCGCCCCACGTTGTAGTTGTTCACAATGCTTGTCGACACGCTGCCGTTCGGTAGCAGAATCGTCTTCCCGTCGACCGTCTTCAGCACCGTGTTGAACAGCCTGATATCTGTCACCGTTCCCGCCTGACCCTGTACCTCGATGTAGTCTCCGTCCTTGAATGGCTTCAGCAGTAGTATCATCACCCCTCCTGCGAAATTCTGGAACACCCCGCTCATCGCCATACCGATGGCCAACCCGGCGGCGGCGAACAGCGCCACGAACAGCGACGTGTTGATCCCCAGCCAGGCTATCATCAGGTAGAACAACACCAGGTAGAGGATTATGTCTGCCAGCGAATGGACGAATGTTCTCAGCGAGTGGTCGACGTGTCGTTTCTCGAAGATCGCATCCAGTCCCCTGGTTATACGTCGGATGATCCACCGTCCCACGATGAATATCGCCACCACGACCACCACCTTGAGCCCGAACTGCCACAGGTCGTTCAATATCAGATGTATCCTCTCTTCCCAGGTCATTCCGGCCAGGTCGTGCACCCTGTCTGCGATGTTTGCTCTCAGCAGGCTGTCGGTTTCGGCTATCTGCTCCTCGTCGATTCCCGGTATTTGTAGCGGTCGGTTCATTGTTCGTACACGTACTTATACCATTGCGTTTCCCTGTATGCCGGTATCAGTGAATTCCAAGCCACGTAGGGAATGAAAACATTCAAACCCGAATAATGGTTTATAGGATGTGTGGTTCTAACACCGTAGTCAGAGTAAAACATCTCGGTGTGGTCATCAAAAACAACAACTTTTTCGAGTTGAGCCGTAAAGGCTCTGTATTGGTCGCTTGTGGGAGCGATTCCGTTTCGAAGATAGTCATCCAAGTCGTAAAAGACGTGGGAGGCCATCCCTTCATAGTATTGAACGGGAGTCCGTGACGGGTCTACATTTGTCCAAAGGCCGCTTCGCGCAATGTCTCGTACGCTCATAGCAAGGTCATCCAGCTCCCATGTTTTCACTACGGCGACCGTGGCACAGGGATGAACATCGCTATTGCCTTCGCGATACCAGTCGACAAAACTCTTGGACACAGACTTCAAAGCTAACTCCAAGTCGTCCTCCCAATCTGCAAAAAGCCGGCTCGTCACACGATCATAAGGGAATCCCTCCTTCATAATTTCGGTAGGGGAACCTATGAAGTATTCGGCCAGATGGCGAATCTCGTACAGTGCCTCCACTGAGGTCATAAAACAGTCGTCAAAAAGAATGAAGTCCCATTCCCACTCATCCAAAGCATCCGCAAATTCGCCGATGTCAATTCTCGAAGACCAGTCGTAAGCCAGATAGCGGGTAAGACCATTTTCCGGTTCCGCCCACAATTCGGCCGATGGGTCGGGCGCAATGCTTCGACGCAGGTTGGACGGATTGTTTTTTGGTATCCACCCTTTTCCGTGCGACCCGAACGCCAGTCCGTAGTGTTTGGCAGGAGCGTAATCACGTACATCCGCAACTACGTCACGGATCGTCTCGACGGACAGGTCGTTGTTTTCGCCGCGGGCGTAAGCTTTGACCATCTCTTTACGGTACCCGCCTGCGGCCTTCTTATCCTGAACCAGCTCGTAGATCACACTGCCGGTGCTTTGGCGATGGAAGACGATCACTCGTTGATTTTCCTTGGTCAGTGCTCCGGCCGCTACTGCTTCGGCAGCCTCCGCAACGTCGGCATCGAACCATACACCGATATTGTCGTACATAAGAAACACCCGCCCGTCGGGATCCGTGGGTTTGGGCTTTGACGTGTCGTCTTTCACACATCCGGCCAGCGCGAGCACAAGCCCTGCTGCTGTCAGGTATTTTCCAAGATACTTATAAAGGTATGCCATTTATCTCCCAGTTGCTGTCTTTGGTTATACGTTCCCCTTGGTAGGGTTTCCAATATATTCTGTCGTAGTTGAAGAAAAAACCTTTCACCCGTTGAGGATTCGGTTCAACCTGTATGTACTCCACCGTTCGGCTTCGCACTTGTCGGTTGGCGATCTTCAATCCTCTCTCGGCCACCACATCGTTCGCGTGACTGAATCGCAGTATGTGCCACGGCGAGTTCTCCCTCAGCCCCGTTCCCGAGCTCTCGATCGCTCCGATTATGCCTCTGAACCGTGCTCCGCTCGCCCTCATTGCCACCGTGTCCCCAATGATCCCGTAGGCCCACGTCATCATATTCACGTTCGCCGGGTTGAACGGATCGACGGCCATATTTCTCCGCCCGGCTTCTATCAGCGCTTCGGCTTCTTCCTTCGACGGTCGCGGCCCCGAGGAGCGCAACACGTCGTACATCACACTCTCGCCCGGCAGCTCTGCGTGGGCATCGTACTCGGGCGTGTATGCGTAGCCGTAGTAGAGATAGTGGTAATCCTCTCCCGTGAGTGTTTCGTCGCCCGCCACGTATCGCGCCATCAGCGCGGGGTAGTAGAACTCCGACTCCGTGTCGAGCGTCCGTGCCACCACATCGTCCTCCACGGGCGGTGCCGCCCACAGGGTAAACGTCGCGACAACAGCCGTTATTGCAAACAACAATCTCATCTCTATCTCAACAGTACTTCGGTTTGCCCTATCCGCAGCCCGTCCATATACACGGCCACGTGGTACGATCCGGCTACAAGATCCGTGCCGCTGTAGTAGATCCCCACGGGCAGGTCGTCGCCCTGATAGTCCACATCCCTCATCGCCGAGTAGACAATGTGTTCGCCCTCGAAGTCGAACGCGGCGGCCTGCGCCCCGGCAAGCGTATACCCGTCGGGCCCGGTGACTCGAATGTATACCGGCCTCGAACCCGGATTGGCCAGCGCGTTTGCCGACAGCACGAAGTCGACTCTCAGTCTGGCCGCACGGGCCACTCGCGTGACCTCCTTGTCGTTATTGTTGAGGGCGGTCATTCGGATGTCTCGCGCGATTACACGGGCACCCTGACGTATCCTCAGGTCCATATCCTCGACCCGTTCCTCGGCCTTGTCCGCTCGTAGACGTTCGGTGGTCACCTGGCGCCGCATACCCAGATTTTCATCCTGCAACCGGCGGTTGAGCTTGCCCAGCGAGTCGATGGTGTTGATGTAGTTGGTCATAATGGCCCGCATCGTTCCCAGTTCCTTTTCGTAGGAGCGGATCTTTGCACGGGTGACGTTCCTCTCGCGGGCCATCACATCGAGCACCGAGTCCGTCCTCAGCCGCTCCAGTACGATGGAGGTGTTGAGCGAGTCGTTCGTTGTTTGTAGTCCGTCCATCTGGCCTCGGATTGCCAGCATCCGGTTGGTGAGCGTGTCTCGTTCGATCGCGAACTCGCGCTTTTGCTCCCACGATTGCCAGAAGTAGAGGCCCGAGACCGCCACCAGCACCACGGCCAGAATTGCGACCACAACCTTGTAGCCTTTCAGTGTTCTTCCTGCGGCCCCTCCTTTGTCGTCGTCCCACTTGTCCGGCCCCTCGTCGTAATATTCGTCGTCGTATTTCATAGTATCAAAAAGTTAGCGTTACCGAAACCTTCTCGGCTTTTCCTCCCAGCGGTGGTGCGAGTTTTGCCAGCGTCACCCGCCCCGTGCGCACTTGCGGAAATCGTGCCGCGATGGCCTTTGTTATCCTGTCGGCGGCGTGCTCGATGATCCTCGACGGTATGCCCATCTGTGCCCTCACCGCCTCGTACACCTCCACATAGTTCACCACCCCCTCCACATCGTCCCTTTCGATCGCTCCTCCCGAGCTCCGAGCCCCCTCCACCGTCAGCTCCACGTCCACCACATAGTTTCCTCCCACGGTTTGTTCCACCTCGTAGCAGCCGTGCGCCGCCCGGAACTCCATCCCCTCCAGCCTCAACTCGTAACTCATTTCACGTCGTCTGTTGTGAACTCATACCCCAGCCTCTTTCCGGTCTGCATTTTGGAGTTCTCCATCTTTGTATTGAACTGTTCGGCCGTCACTACCTTTTGGCTTTCGTACGGCGGCACCAGTAGATCGAAACTCAACGCGTAGTCTATCGCTGCTTCAATGACGGCGGTCAGTCCCGCTTTGTCGACTATGTGGTTGCCGAACACTCCGCGCCCGAATCCCTTTTGGCCCTTTCCTTCGACCATAAAGCGCATCTCACGGTTGACGAACACCCTGGCCACCAGATAGCCCTCGTCGCCCAGTCGCTTATACTCGAACGAGTCCTTGAGGAAGTTCCACACATTGATTATCCCACACGCACCCCGGTCTGGTTCCGCGGCAACGTATTCGTTTTTCCAGATCCCGTCACCGGGTTCGAATCTAAAGATGTCGGTCTGCATCGAGAAGATGAGCAGGTTTTCGCCGAACGTGAAGTGTGCTTCGTACTTTCCACGATCCTTGTACTCGATCTTGACCCGTTCGTCGAGCCTCTCTTCGAGTTCCTCGTCGAGCTCCGAGGCCAGTTCGTGCAGAATCTCCTTGAGCTTTGTCATCACGGCGTAGGTGTTGTCGAAGACCCTCTGCGAGAGGTTGCTTTTTTCGATGATCGCTTGCAGGATGTGGGGCCCCAGGCCGGTTTCGCTTTCCATAGGTGATCGTTAGTTTGGTTTTGCGACTATCGTGAAGTTGTCCGGATCGAACCCGTCTCCTCCCTTTCCCGTTACGTTGGGGTGGGTTGGTTTTTGGCGCGGGGTTGCCGAGGGTGCGGGCATCGGTTCCGGCTGCGCGGCCACGGTTGGCTTTCGCGCCTCGCCCGTGTCATACAGGTGTAGTTGGTTATCCTCGATGAGCTTCACCAGCAACTGCGGATATTTCGGATTTGTTGCATATCCCGCTCTCTTCAGACCTTCTGCCCAGCCCTTGTAGTCGGTCGGGTCTAGTTCGAACAGGAAGGCGTACCTGTCGCCCTTGTCCAGAAACTCCGAGTGGTCTCTCCACGACTCTTCGGCCGAGGCGTAGCTTCGGAAACACTCTCCGGGCGCATCGTCGTCGTGGCTGAGAGTTCGTCCCCGCCAGTCGCTCTTGCACTTTATCCCGAAGTGGTTGTTGGCCACTCGCGCCAGTCGGCTGTTTCCGTTGTCGCTTTCGAGCATTCCCTGTGCCAGCTTGATGCTTGCCGGTATTCCATAGCGCTCCATATCGGCCACCGCCGCGTCGCACCACCTCGCAATATACTCCTCATTGGTCAGCCTCTCGCCCCCCTGCGCCCCCTGCGCCCCCGCTCCCCAGGTTGCCCCGAGCGCCACCAGTAAAAATATAACTCGTTTCATTCGACAAAGTTAGTAAACTTTTTTGTATTTTTGATGCGTGAAGGCTCTCCCGAAACATATCCTCATTATCCGGCTCTCGTCGATGGGTGCCGTGGCGATGACCGCACCCGTGATCCGCGACCTGAGGCACAAGTATCCGGGCGTTAAGATCACCGTCCTCACCCAGCCGTTCTACGCGCCGTTCTTTCGCGGTATTCGCGATATGCGCTTCTTCCACCTCAACCTGAAATTCCGCCATAAGGGATTCTGGGGGCTATTCCGACTCGCTTGGGATGCTCGGCGCGAGGGGGTGGACGCCGTGGCCGATATGCAGGATAGTTTCACCTCGTCGTCGATCCGCAAATTGCTCGAATTGCGCGGTTGCCGCGTCTCGCACATCGACAAGGGTAAGGGCTCCAAGCGTCGCCTGTGTCGCCGCGGCCACCTGAACTTCCACCAGCTAAAAACCACCCACGAGCGTTACGCCGACGTGTTGCGCGACCTTGGGTTCGAGGTGTCGCCCCAGACGGCGTCCGACATCGTGTTGCCTGTGCCGTTGGCGATCAAATACCTCCACGGTAAGAAGACCGGGCCGTGGGTCGGGGTTGCTCCGTTCGCCAAGCACGTCGCCAAGGTCTACCCCGTGGAACTGATGGAGCAAGCCGTTGCACAGATCGCCGACGGGGTGCAGAAGGTTTTCATCTTCGGCGGCGGTAAAGAAGAGGAGCGCCTCGCGGCCCAGATCGCCAGTCAGCGGGACAATATAGTTTCGGTGATCGGGACTATGAACCTGGGTGATGAGCTGAACCTGATGTCGAACCTCGACGTGATGTTGACTATGGACTCCGTGGCTATGCAGATGGGGTCGTTGGTCGGCACTCCAGTGGTTTCGGTTTGGGGCGCGACCCACCCCTACGCCGGATTCTACGGACTGGGACAGGACCCCGCCAACGCTATCCAGTTGCCTGTCGAGTGCCGCCCCTGCTCGGTCGGGGGGGTGTTGCCTTGTCGTGACGGATCGTATCGTTGCCTGAAAGATATCGAGCCCGCCCGGATTGCCGAAAAAGTTTTATATCTTTGCGCGAAATAACACCAAACCCATTAACCTTTGTTATGAATATTCCAACAGATCTCAAGTACACCAAGGACCACGAGTGGGTCCGCGTCGAGGGCGACCAAGCCGTTGTCGGCATCACCGACTTCGCTCAAAGCCAGCTCGGCGACATCGTTTTTCTTGACATCCCCACCGTGGGTGAGACCGTTGCCGCGGGCGATGTGTTCGGCACCGTGGAGGCTGTCAAAACCGTATCCGACCTGCTGTGCCCCGTAACGGGCGAGGTTGTGGCTTTCAACGAGGCTCTGGACGACGCTCCGGACGCCGTCAACCGCGACCCCTATGGTAAGGGATGGATCATCCGCATCAAAATGGACGGTTCCGCCCACGAGCATCTGCTCACCGCCGCGGAGTATGAAAAACTTATCGGATAAAACTCTCAGCAGCTATGTCGAAAGTTACAGTGATCGGCGCCGGTAACGTCGGCGCGACGTGCGCAAATGTTTTGGCGATGCGTAAAGTAGCCTCCGAGGTCGTGTTGATCGACATCAAGGAGGGCCTCTCCGAGGGCAAAATGTTGGACATCTACCAAACCTCAACCCTGTGCGGATTCGACACTGCCGTCAAGGGTGTGACGAATGATTACGCCGCTACGGCCGGGTCGGATGTCGTGGTGATCACCTCCGGCGTGCCTCGTAAACCGGGTATGACCCGCGAGGAGTTGATTGGTGTGAATGCCGGTATCGTCAAGACCGTGATGGGCGAGGCGATGAAACACAGCCCCGGGGCGGTGTTTGTGATCGTGTCGAACCCGATGGATACGATGACCTACCTGGCGTTGAAATCTTCCGGCCTGCCCGCTGCCCGCGTGTTCGGTATGGGTGGTCAGTTGGACTCGTCGCGGTTCCGTTGCTACCTTGCCAAGGCGCTGGGTGCGAGTATGAACGACATCGACGGGATGGTGATCGGCGGTCACGGCGACACAACGATGATACCTCTGATTGATAAGGCTGCGTGGAACGGGGTACCGGTTGCGCAATTCGCCCCCAAAGAAACGCTCCAGAAGGTGGTTGCCGACACAATGGTGGGCGGCGCGACGTTGACGGGCCTGTTGGGCACCTCGGCGTGGTACGCTCCCGGGGCCGCGGCTGCAAGTGTGGTCGAGGCGATTATCGGCGATCAGAAAAAGCTCATCCCCTCGTGCGTGGCGCTCAATGGCGAGTATGGCCAGAAGGATATCTGCATCGGTGTTCCGGCGGTGATCGGTCGCGGCGGCGTGGAACGCATCGTGGAGATCGAGCTGACGGCGGACGAAAAGGCGAAGTTCGAAGCCTCGGCCGACGCGGTGAGAAAAACCAACGCCGTTTTGAAAGAAATCGGAGCACTGTAAAGATTTTTTTGCTACTTTTGTAGCTCCCAAGAGTTACAGTAAAATTTTTGATACCCACATCCGCACCAGGCTTTGGCTCCCGGTGCCGGATGTGGGTTTTTTACGTGTAACTTTTGGGGAAATTTTACACCACCGGGGGCCTTTTTGAAAAATATACTTATCAACTGACCCGAGTTGTATTCCGCCACAATAACAAGAGAACACCCCACGGCGTTCGTCGTCCTGATCGACCGGTCGGGCTCGATGGGCGAACAGATCACGTTTGCCGAACGCCGAATGACCAAGGCCGCCGCGGTGAGTCTGGTGGCGGGGTCGTTCATCGACGAACT
>QMCD01000415.1_pt1 | contig 29500 bp, 31 predicted proteins | sample 1821841 | NCBI WGS metagenome assembly QMCD01 (sample SAMN01991225, study PRJNA193472) | Termite gut metagenome, whole genome shotgun sequencing project. | isolation source: worker | host: Macrotermes natalensis | reverse complement strand
AGCTTGCGGTAGGCGTTGGTGCAGTTTTGCGCTTTGTCTTTGCGGCTGTCGTCGAAAGACTTGTACAAGGCCTGCAACGCTGCTATGTTGTTGGCAATCTCTTCCGCAGTACCGATAGCATCTACCGCATCGCACAAGGAATCGAGCCGCGCGGTCAATGCGGCATCAGCTTCCTGAAAGGCCGTTACCAGCCGCTTCAACTGTAATTCACTGAACGGATACTTTACATGATATTCTACTACGATTTCTTTGGTTTTTTTGTTTTGCTTTTTTACCCAGTAGTACTCGTTGGCCTTGGATAGTGAAATCTCGTTCAGGTAGGGCACGTTGCCTGTTTTGGTCAGCGTGTTCACCCCGGTTGTTTCGAGAAATTGTTTCACCTGCCCGTTCAGCATGGTTTCCTGCACCTGCACGGAAACGGTTGATTGTACTTGAACAGCGACAGACCGCACGATCTGTTCCCGGATAGACGACAGCACTTTTTCTTTTGCTTTTTCGATATCGGGAGCAGTGGAGGATACTATCAGGTAGTTCCGTTCAACGCCATTGATCCACTCCGGCGCTTTTTTAGCACTGCGCTCCAGCACTTTCTCCTGTGCGGAAGCCAGCGCCGGAATGGATAACAGCATTGCAACGATGAGAAATTTTCTCAGGTTCATGATGTTTATTGTTTAGCAAAATTAGCCATTTCTTCGTTGTATTTTTCGCGGAATTTTTCACGATCGAACAACAGGCTGATCTTTTTGTCTTGCAGGGCGCCGTTTTCCAGTTTAAAAGGCTTATTATTTTAAAATTATTTATTTAAGATTCAAAATTATGTTTTTAGAATGATGTTTTCCGATTTATTTGACGTATCCCGTAATTTAGCAGATGTAACCGAAACTGGAAAATAACACCGGTTGATTTATGTCGCCGAATGATTCAAAATAAGAGATATCAAACCAACAAAGGAGATATCTACATATGAAAATTTACAAGGTCTATGGCTTATTGGGATTATGCTATATTTATAGTATGAATCCGGTAGAGGGAGAATTGATGGATGAGTTAGAAATTAAGCTGCCCAAGGGTTATCGTGAAGTGAAGAGAGAAAACGGCTTTCGTGGCATCGCCTGTCCGGAAGGATGTATCTCTACTATGTTCAGCGGACCGGAACCGACTATCTACAAGTATTTGGGAAATAGTGAGGGAAAATACCATACATTCAAAATTGATAATCCAAAAGCCGAAGCATAATCCAAAAGCCGAAGCATAATTATGCCAACCGCCTAAAAATAACAGATAAAAACGGCAAATATCAGATGGTATCTAGTATTTGAAGATGTTTTTATCTGTTATTTTTTACGCTCCGCAGGTTGCACTCGGAATTTTTGCGGAAACACGCTTAGTGATTCTATGGCTATGGCCAACAAAACTAACTCTTAATTAAGAATTTCTTTATTGCAAATCTCGGGAATTTATTGTATTTTTTATAGAGTATAAGAAACAGCAGTGTATTAAGAAGGGTGAGATTATGAAAATGTCGATATTATTGTCAGTGGGGGTCTTTTTGACCTGTATAATACTTTCCTCCTGCATCAAGGAAGTGGCGGCGGAGCCGGAGCAGATATCCGGAGCAGAAGGAGAAACAGAAACAGCAGAAGCTTCTGTGGTAGAGACTCTTGTTTCCACTGACGGTAATGCAATAGTGCTTGGCCATTTAGTTGAGTTTGATCTCCTTCACGTTGTGATAAATACTGATGATAATCAAAGATTGAGCTTTAATTTGAATCAGGAAACAGAGATTTATTCCGGCAGCGCACCGGAACTGATCCTTGGGGATGAAGTGGCAATCGTTTTTGAAGGTGTGCTAGACGGACTTAATACCGATGATATAAAGGTGCTTACTGTATCCATAGCGGCAGAGGAGGATACCGAGCAGTAACCCGGAGCGAGGAAATTACGACATGAAAAAGGGTGAAAGTATCCGTTTTGCTTTTCAGCAGACGATACCGGTTATGCTGGGCTACATATTTTTAGGGATGGCATTCGGATTGATGCTTCATAATGCCGGGTATCATTTCTTATGGGCTTTTGCCATAAGCCTCTGTGTATATGCGGGAAGCCTTCAATTTCTGTTGGTGACATTGTTAAGCGGAGGGGCCGGGTTATTGTATTCGGCTATGATGACGTTTTTTATTAATGGCAGGCATATCTTTTATGGCTTGTCTTTGGTGGAAAAATATCGGAAGATGGGGAAAAGATATCCTTATATGATTTTTTCGTTGACGGATGAAACCTATTCCATCCTGTGCCGAACGAAAGTGCCGGCGGATCTGAATGAAAACCAAGTCATGTTTACGATTAGCCTGCTTAATCACTGTTATTGGGTTCTTGGTTCACTTGCAGGGGGCTTGGCGGGGCAATTTGTTACTTTTGATACACGGGGAATAGATTTTTCTATGACAGCATTGTTTGTTGCGATCATGGTAGAGCAATGGCAGGAAAAGAAAAACCGGATTCCGGCAATGACGGGTTTGGTTCTTTCATTTATTTTTTTGATTTTACTGGGATCCGAGCGGTTTATTCTGCCGTCACTGACAGTATCGGTTTTTATTTTGCTATGTGCCAGATCCTATCTGGGCAGGCCGGATGCGGAGATAACCGAAGAAAGACAGCGGTAAGATCAACAATGGGGGCGGTACAGAAATGAATAACGTAGGACATACAATATTAATTATCGGAATTGCGGCGGTATGTACGATTTTTTTGAGGGCGGTACCGTTTCTTATTTTCGGAGGAAAAAGAGCGGTACCGGAAGGAATCCGATATCTGGGCAATTATCTTCCGGCAGCGATTATGGCTGTATTAGCAATCTACTGTCTGCGGAATATTCAATTATTCCGCGGGAATCATGGGGTACCGGAACTGATTGCAACAGGTTTGGTTATATTGCTTCATAGCTGGAAAAAAAATATTCTGCTGACCGTATTCTTAAGTACCATGTGTTATATGATTATGATACAGTTCATATTTACATAAAATAATAGTTCATCTGTATATCTGTTCATTGAATAGCTATGGCTGAACTGATACACATATTGTGAAATCTGGTGATAATATTGCTAATTTTATATGTGCATAAGCCGCATTGTGTGATACACTAAAGTGTACACGAATATTTAAAATAAATATGATCATAAGGAAGGGTATTATGCTTGATGATTACTTTAAGTTGATCAAGGAGCATGGCCAGGATATCTTGGCCTCCGAGAACTTCCGCAGGACAAAAGGACATATACAGCACGGAACGACACCAGTGCGCTCACATAGTATCAGTGTGGCGCGTTATAGCCTTGCGCTCAGCCGCAGGCTGAAGATTAAATGCAGCCAAAGAGAGCTGGTAAGAGGCGCATTGCTTCATGATTATTTTTTGTATGACTGGCATGATAAAGAGTATGTCAGTCTCCATAAGCTTCATGGGTTTTATCATCCGGGAATCGCATTACAGAATGCCGCTACTGAATATCAGCTTACCGCTTTGGAAAAAGATATTATCAAGAAGCATATGTGGCCGATGACGATAGTTCCGCCAAGATGCCGGGAAGCATGGATCGTGACCTTTGCCGACAAATATTGTTCTTTATTTGAGATTATGAAAGGCAGAGGACGTAAAAAAAGACAGGGTTATTTTTAAGATGAGGTTTATAGATGACAGACAGTTTATACGGTCGGTTGAAAAAGTATGGTAACAGTGATTTCTATCCTTTTCACATGCCGGGGCATAAGCGCAATTTTCCGGAAGGAAATCTGCCTCCCTGGTATTCTATCGATATTACCGAAATAGACGGATTTGATAATCTACATCAGCCTCAGGGAATTCTCCTCGAATCACAAAGGAAAGCGGCAGCAATATATGGTTCAGATGAAACCTTCTTTTTAGTCAATGGAAGTACCGCAGGTATTTTGTGTGCACTTTCGGTTACGGCGAAACAAGGGAAGAAAATATTGGTGTCAAGAAACAGCCATATGTCGGTATATCATGGAGCTTATCTAAATAATGCCGAGCTGGAATATCTTTATCCAGAGCTCGGAGCTGATGGTATTGTAACAGGAATAACGGCGGAAGCGGTTGCGAAACGGATTGAAGGAAGAGAAGATATCAGTGCGGTGGTTCTTAATTCACCCACTTACGAAGGGGTAATAAGTGATATAAAGGGGATTGCAGAAGCAGTTCACGGAAAAAGAATACCTTTGATTGTTGATGCGGCGCATGGTGCTCATTTGGGATTTCATCCCGGCTATCCGGAAAATGCGGTCAGGCTGGGAGCAGATCTGGTGATTCACAGTCTGCATAAAACTTTGCCGGCACCTACTCAGACGGCGTTAATGCATGTAAACGGCCAGCTGATCGACCGGAAGGCAGTCCAACGCTATCTGCGCATTTTCCAGACAAGCAGTCCTTCTTACCCGCTGATGGCCGGCATTGATTTCTGTATCGGGCTGCTTGAGGACAGGGGTCAGGCGATGTTGGAAGAATTGCTCCATATGCGAGATGCTTTTGATAGCAGGATAAAGGAATGTAAATACATTAGAGTATGCAATAAGATAGCGGATCCGGTTAAGGCAGTAATTTTTTCCCGTCATCCATATCAGTCGGGTTATTATATGAATGGCTGCCGTTTGGCAGAAATGTTGCGTCAGGATTATCATCTTGAGGTAGAAATGGCTTCAGATCATTATGTGATTGCGATATTCACCATAATGGATAAGCCGGAAGGGATTAATCGTCTGGCAGAAGCATTGTGCGAAATTGACCGCAGGCTGGACAAGATGGAGATAGCAGATAGTAAGGCATCAGATCGTAAGACATCTGTTACTGCATTGGCAGACGGTATCGCAGCGAAGACAGCGTTACCGGACAGGCAAACGGAGGGCTTGAATTATCAGAGTTATCGTTTGGTGACTGACGTAAATATCAGGGCAGCAATGGACAGCACAGCGGAGGAGGTAGAGATAGAAGCGGCGGCAGATAGGGTTGCATCGGAGTTTATTAGCCTGTACCCGCCGGGAATCCCTATTGCGGTTCCTGGCGAGAGATTGGACGCGGCAGTTTTGACGGCCATCAGGGAGTACCGCCGGCAAGGGCTTGCTGTTCACGGCCTGACACCGTCAGGGAAGGTATGTGTGGTGAAGAATCCGGACGGAACTGATTGAAATGGTAGCGGAAATCAATAAATATGACGATATTAGTTTAGGTGAGGGTACAGAAATGGGTGTGATAGTCTTTTTGATGGGCAAAAGTTCTACCGGCAAGGATACGCTGTTTAAACGGCTGCAAGGCCGTCAGGACTTATCGCTTTCTGGGATTGTACCTTATACTACCAGGCCGATTCGTAACGGCGAAAAAGACGGAATGGAGTATTTTTTTACGGATGAAGCTGGATATGAAGCCTTCCGGACCGGAGGGAAGATTATTGAAGCCCGTGCTTACCATACCTGCCACGGGTTATGGAGATATTTTACAGTGGATGACGGCCAGATTGACTTGTCACATGGCAGCTATCTGATGATCGGCACCTTGGCCTCCTATCTTCAAGTACAGGAATATTTTAACAGAGACAAAATACTGCCGGTTCTGATAGAATTAGATGACGGAAAGCGTCTGCAGCGAGCTCTTAATCGAGAAAAAAAGCAGCCCCAGCCAAGGTATGAGGAAATGTGCCGAAGATTTCTTGCCGATGCCGAGGATTTTAGTGAAGATAAAATCAGGGAAGCCGGAATCAGGCACCGCTTTCATAACGACGAACTGGATTGCTGCGAAGAGGAGATTATACGCTATCTCTTGACAAACATAGGAAAAATATGATATGGATATCACAAATGTTTTAATGTATGGCGATATGTAGCGATATTTATTTCTAATATAGTGAGTAGAGGTAACCGAGGTAAGGAGGCAGCTTTGTGGATATAAAAGTAAATCAAGTAAATCAAAGCACACCAGTCGAGCCCAAGGCACCTGTCCAGCCTTCCGACGGTACTTTCAAGTTTACCCTTGCCAGTCATATCGAGGGGAGTGAGCTGCAGGAAAAACTGAACACCCTGATGACAGAAATCACCGCACAGGGAGAACGTCTGGCAAAAAAGCGCGATGTAAAAGACATGAAACGTTATCGGAGCCTGATCAAGGAATTTATGAACGAGATTGTCAGTCATTCCCATGAGTTTACCCGGGAAAATTATCTGGATCGAAGAGGGCGGCACAGGGTCTATGGGATCATCCGTCTGGTTGATGAAAATCTGGATGAACTGGCGCAGGAACTGGTAAAGGATGAGCAGGATCACATAAGCATACTTAATAAGATAGGAGAAATAAGAGGGCTGTTACTGGATATTTTTACGTAGGAAAAAGCCAGAAGGTACGAAAAAGCCAGAAGGTACGAAAAGGTCAGAAGATGCAAAAGGTCAAAAGGTACAAAAGCGCAGAAGGTACACAAGAGCGCACAGATGGGGGTTACAGTGGCGAAATTTAATGATATTATCGGACAGGAGCAGTTAATTGAGCATTTTCAGAATGCTTTAAAGCTGGACAAAGTTTCTCATGCATATATTATAAACGGGGAACGCTGTATGGGGAAAGAATTTATAGCCAGAATATTTTCCATGGCGTTGCAATGTGAGCGGCCTGAGGGTGCCGAACCCTGTCAGGAATGCCATGCCTGCCGGCAGGCTCTTGGCAGCAATCACCCCGATATTCTTTTTCTCTCTCATGAGAAGCCCAACACCATCGGGGTGGAAGATATTCGCAGCCAGATCAATGCCAGCGTGGCTATTAAGCCCTACAGCGGACCTAAGAAGGTTTATATAATCAGCGAAGCGGAGAAGATGACGGTGCAGGCGCAGAATGCCCTGCTTAAGACCTTGGAAGAGCCGCCGGGCTATGCTGTTATTATGCTGCTGACAACTAACGTGGATTCTTTGCTGCCGACCATTGTCAGCAGATGTATATTACTGAATATGAAGCCGGTTCCGGACAAAGCAGTCAAAAGATTCCTGATGGAAACAATGGAGATACCGGACTACAAGGCTGATATCTGTGTTGCATTTGCCAGAGGCAATGTAGGTAGGGCCAAGCTGCTGGCATCCAGTGAAGAATTTGAGAAGGTGCGGGACGAAGCGATATCGCTGCTCAAAAGTATCGGCAATATGGAAATTAATGAGATCATCCCGGCAATCAAGAAAATCCGGGAATACAAATTCGATGTAAATGACTATCTGGATATTCTGGCGATCTGGTACCGCGACGTGCTGCTGTTTAAGGCGACACGAGAGGTAAACCGCTTGATCTTCAGAGAAGAGCTGCAATATATTATGAAGGTGGCCGACACCTTTTCCTATGAGGGGATAGAGGAAGTTATTGATGCCATGGAAAAAGCCAAGACACGTCTCCATGCCAATGTTAACTTTGATTTAACGATGGAGTTATTGTTTATGACGATAAAAGAAAACGAATAAAATTAATAAAGGAGTAAAATCATGACAACAGTAATCGGAGTACGATTTCGGACAGCGGGTAAAATATATTTCTTTGACCCGGTTAAATTCCAAATAAAAAAAGGCGACCATGTCATCGTGGAAACCGCCCGTGGCGTTGAGTACGGCACCGTGGTCGGTGACCCGATGGAGGTAGACGATAAGAAGGTGATCCAGCCACTCAAACCGGTTATCCGGATCGCCACGAGCAAAGACGACCAGCAGGAAAGTGATAATAAGGGGAAAGAAAAAGAAGCTTTCAAGATCTGTCTGGACAAAATCAAGAAGCATGAACTGGACATGAAACTGATTGATGCGGAATATACATTTGATAATAATAAAGTATTGTTTTATTTTACTGCCGACGGGCGGATTGATTTCCGTGAGCTGGTAAAAGATCTGGCTTCGGTGTTTAAAACCAGGATTGAGCTTCGCCAGATCGGTGTTCGGGATGAAACCAAGATCGTAGGCGGTATCGGTGTCTGCGGCAGGACGCTTTGCTGCCATACCCATCTGTCGGAATTCGTTCCGGTCTCCATCAAGATGGCCAAGGAACAGAACCTGTCTTTGAATCCCACCAAGATCTCAGGGGTATGCGGAAGGCTGATGTGCTGTCTGAAGCATGAGGAAGAAACCTATGAATACCTGAACCGACGGCTGCCGAACGTAGGCGATTACGTGACTACCGATAAGGGAACAAAAGGTGAAGTTTCCAGTGTAAACGTCTTGCGGCAGATGGTAAAAGTGATTGTTGATCTCGGAGACGAAAAAGAAATCCAGGAATTTAAAGTGGAACAGCTAAAATTCAAAAGAAAACATAAAAATACCAAAGTCGATCTTTCCAGCAAGGAACTGGTGGAACTGGAGAAACTGGAAAAGCAGGAAGGGACATCGAAGCTGGATGACAATTAATGTACCGCTTAAGGAAAATGAAAGAGTGGATGATCTTAACAGATGCGGCTATCGGATCATACAAGATCCGGGCCGTTTCTGTTTTGGTATGGACAGTGTTTTGCTTTCCGGGTTTGCCCGGGCGGGTGCCGGGGATCAGCTACTGGATCTGGGAACCGGAACCGGCATCATCCCGATTTTGATGGCGGCTAAGACGGAGGCCGCCCACCTGACCGGATTGGAGATTCAGGCTGACAGTGTTGATATGGCAAGGCGCAGCGTGCAGCTTAATGGTCTGGAAGACAAAATCACCATCATGGAAGGTGATATGAAAGAAGCGGAGAAGTTGATTCCTGCGGCTTCTTTTGACGTGATTACCGCCAATCCGCCCTATATGAACATAAATCATGGACTGCGGAATCCGGAGGCACCCAAAGCCATCGCCAGGCATGAGATTTTATGTACACTGGAAGATGTAATCCGTGCCGCGAGCCGGATGTTACGTCCGGGCGGCAATTTTTATCTGGTACACCGGCCGTTTCGGCTGGCGGAAATTATGATAACGCTCCGCCACTTTTGTTTGGAGCCGAAACGGATGAAGATGGTGCACCCATATGTGGATAAAGAACCTAATATGGTGCTGCTCCAGGCAAACCGGGGCGGAAAACCACGGCTGTCTGTGGAGAAACCGTTAATTATTTCTGTAAAGCAAGGTGTATATTCAGAAGAAATAAGAGAAATCTATGGGTTTTGATTGATTTGCAGTGGAAACTGGCACTTTGCACCGTAAATCCGGCGCGGGAAACACCGCATCAGCGTTTCCCTGATATAGTCATTGGCGAATTCGACAAAAAATTTTTATAATATGGTTGACAAAAAGAGAATCAGATAATATACTTTGGATGTTAAATTAAAATCGAAGAAGTCGAATTAATAAATTTATTAAAGGAGAAGGATTATGTTAGAAAGAGTAAAAGAGATTATTTTAGAACAGCTTAACCTGGACGGAGTAGAGATTACCGAGGAAACTACTTTTAAAGAGGATCTGGGAGCAGATTCCTTAGATTTATTTGAATTGGTAATGGCATTTGAAGAAGAATATGGAGTTGAGATTCCCTCTGAAGATCTGGAGCAGATCACTACTGTCGGTGCGGTAATCGAATATATGAAGAACAGAGGCGTAGAGGCATAATCGGAACATCAGTATACTGACACGCTGTCATATAATTCAATGTACAGCATGTCAGTATACTATTATATTTATTTATACTTCATATTAAATTATCTATTATAAATCATTTATGTTAAATTTTATTTATATTCATTTATTCAACAATTGTTTTTTCATCAATTACTTATTCACTTTTTACAGCCGGTATTTTTTCATCCAATAATTAATCTGTAGCAGATATGCCAGCATCTGCGGTCCGGCCATCAGTTGTCCGTACCAAGGTTTTCCGTAATCGGAAGGGCTGCTGAGAAATTGTTCGGCCTTTTTTTTGTCTACGATTCCCAGAAGCGGTGAGTCTCCTTCTGTCAAGACACCCATAAGTCTGTCTCCCAGCATTTTTTCATAAGCGGGGTCATAGGTTTTGGGGTAGGGGCTTTTTTTCCGGTTGAGGACTTTTTCAGGCAGCAGATCTTTTCCCGTTTCTATCAGCAGATTCTTATTGATCCCGTTGAAACATTTCATATTCCATGGTACATTATATAAATACTCTGCCAGTCGGTAGTCGCCGAAAGGGACTCTGGCCTGGAACCCTGAGAACATGCTGGTGCGATCCATGCGGTTTAACAGCGTTACCATAAACCATTGGAAGGTAAGAAAGGAAAGTTCTCGCCTACGGGCTTCCACCGGACTGTCACCGTCGTATCTTGGCGTTGCGGCGATCGTTTTTTCATAAGCTTTCCGGGCATAATCGGCCGGCTTGATTTTTTCCAGGAAGTCTTCGGTCAGAAGCGCGAGACGGAAGCTCATGTCATTGGCCCATGGAAAACAGGCTTCCGAAAGTGCTGATTCCCGATGGAACCAAGGATAGCCTCCGAAGATTTCGTCGGCCCCTTCCCCGGTCAGGGCAACCTGACTTTGAAAAGAAGCATTCTCAATGAAGTAAACCAGCGAAGCTTCAATATCGCCCATGTTAGGCAGATCAGCAGCATCGACGGCTTTTTCCAGATAATTGGTTTGGATGTCGGAATCGCAAAACAGATAGGTGTGATTACTGCCAATATGTGACACCATAATGTCGACAAAGGGCCGGTCCAATGAAGACTGGAAGGCATTGGCTCGAAAATTCTCCGTATTGCCTGTGAAATCGAACGAATAGGTGTCCAGCTGCTGTCCGGATCTTGCCAGTTCTTTGGCGCAGATGGCAGAAACCAGGCTGCTGTCCAGACCGCCGGATAAGAAGCATGATATGGGGGTGCCGGAGGTCGTCTGCCGCCGGATACTGTCATAGACGAGGCCGGAGACTTTTTCTATGGTTTCTTCATAAGAATCACTATGCTCTTTGCCCTGCAGCTGCCAATACTGATGAGCTTCGATGTGGCTTCCCCTTATTGTCAGGAAATGACCGGGAAGAACCTCTTTCATGTTCTTAAAGACCGCTTTACCCAAAGTACGGGCCGGGCCTACGCCGAATATTTCCCCGAAGCTTTCATTGTCCAGTTCCGGCGGGATACCATAGGCAAACAATGCCTTCGGCTCAGAGCCAAAAACAAGAGTCTGGCCATATTGCTGATAAAAAAGCGGTTTGGCACCGATCCGGTCCCGACACAATATGAGCAGGTCCAGCTCATGATCATAGATGGCAAAAGCAAAAACACCGTTCAGCTGCCGGAAAAAATCATTGCCTAATGACAGATAGCCGCCTAAGATGGTCTCCGAATCGCTGCAGGCCTGCTTATAATGAACATATGGTTTCAGAAGGAGTTTGCATTCGGCGCTATTGAAAAGCTCTCCGTTAAAGACAATCATCGCATTTCGTTCGCCCTTAGGCAGGGTTACCGGACCATTTTCTTCGGATAAACAGATTGAGGACAGCCTGTTTTGTGAAAAACCGGCATGGGGTTCCAGACGGATGCCGCTGCCGTCCGGCCCTCGGTGCGATAAGCTTTTATTCATTTTATTCAGGATCAGGCGCCATCTGCTGTCCTGTGTATAATCAGCTGCTGTCTGGTAAAAACCGGCTATTCCTGACATAGTATTCTCCTTATTTCACCTTTATTTCTTATGAGGACTTACGATGACCGGCTGAATCTGTTTTCCCCGCAGGGCAAGATCAATCGTATCGGCCAGCAAATAGGTATGGGCAATCATGGAATTGGGCTTGATTTCATAATTGTCCTGCCCGAAAGGAACAAAGTAAATATTCTTGGTATTTAATAATATGCCGATATTTTTCAAATTCATACCCAAGGCGTCATTGGTGGAAAGGGAAATTACCAGCGGTTTATTGTTACGAAGATGGCCCTTGGCAGCCATCAGCACTGAAGTATCAGAAATGCCGTTGGCCAGCTTAGAAAGAGTGTTTCCGGTGCAGGGGGCGATTACCAGTATATTCAGAAGTCCTTTGGGCCCCATCGGTTCTACGTCCGGGATCGTAGTGACAGGGTCTTTTCCGGTCACTTCCTTGGCTAGGGCCATAAACTCTTCGGCATTTCCGAAGCGGCTGTCGGTGGTAGCGGCATGGTCGGAAAAAATAGTGTATATATTGGCCCCTTTTTCGGCAAGATTTTTCATTTCATCAAAGATCTTATCATAGGTACAATAGGAACCGGTGACAGCGATTCCTATATTAAGATCATTAAAATCAATCATTTGCAGCTATCCTTTCTAAAATGGTGATACCGATGGCTTTACCGGCAGAAAGCGGAGCTATTTTTCCGGGAAGCCCAAGACATTGAAAGACAGGAATGCGATGTTCCCTTGCAGCTTTTGGGTCAATCCCGCCGGGTGGAGAAGCAAGGTCGAACAGCATACAGGAAGAGGAAAGACAAGATAATTCGTCCTTAAAAAGGACTGTTTCCGGTACGGTGTTCACGATTACAGAATACAAGGGCAGGGTGTTCTGTAATTGCGAGGGCGGAAAAGACCAGAAACCAAATGAGGCGGCTAGGGATCTTCGGCTTTCGGAGAGTTCACAAACACTGACCTTGCTGCCCAGTAGATTCAGTTTATGTGTCAGGATGGTTCCGCATCTGCCATAGCCGATTACAAGAACCGGGCAGTGTTGCAGCATAAATGGTGTTTTATGCAATATTTCACCGATCATGCCTTCTGCTGTCAGTTCGGCATTCATATATATAAGGGATTCCGACTGCATGAAATCGTAGCAGGAAATTTGTTTGTCATCACATACATCATGAATTGAGGAAGAAAGATTGCCGCCGATCAGGAAATGTTTCTTATTAAGAAGTGAATAAAGATCGGTAAGTAAGAGATTATCAGCAGTGTTGCCGCTTACAGTCTGCTGATCCCGTGAAAAGGGGACGGGGCCGATGATGAAACTGCTTGCGGAAAGTGCTTCGGACAGGCTGGCCGCCTGCTTAATATCGGGATTCAGAAGAGGAAACGCGGGAGTCAGATAGCAGGTGACTGAGTGCCCTTTTTCACATAGAAAGTTTGCCAGATAATTCTGCCGCATGTCTCCGCCAAGAACCGTGAGCGATAGAGCGGCAGAGACTTGATCCATGATACCACCTCCGGTTTTGCCGATTTATGATTATATACGTATAATATGAAAAGAACGTAAAAAGGTGTTGTCGTTAACAAAGTTTAAGCACCAGTTACGTTCTTTGACAAAGTATTCCTATGGGCTTGTTTGCTTCAATCGCCGCCGCTTCCGACGGCTCATTCAGCCGCCTTGACTATATTGGCTGTTTCTTGATGAGGTTAAAGCCGATGATATGACGGGAAAAAATAATCATCTGATCGGTTCGCATCAGTTCTACGTCGGAATCGTTTTTATAGACAATTACGTTCTTAGCATTGATCAGCTGGTCGTCCAGCAGGCCGGTTCCGTCAAAAACCGCTGAAATATCTATGGCAAAGGATGCCGGATCATCCGTAAAGCTTAGCAGGGAGCTTTTGGCAGCAGGCGGTTCCAAGTCACATACAATTTTACCGATAGCAGTATATAAGACCACATAAAAATCAGCATTGTACTCCATTTTCATTTTATTAAGAAATTCTCTGAAGTGGACAAATACAGTTCCATTCTGCAAATCGCTCATTACTAAAACCCTCCTTGAAGATATTGGGAAAATTGATTTCCCGCTCATTATGTTTCAACACTGTTGTTGGATTACCAATAATTATACAGGATTCGTATAAAGATTTCACCTGTAAATTGCCTATAATAACCAACAAAATTTTACCTTATTCATTGTCTGTAATGTAGAATGGGCCTGATGGAGTTGTAAACTGTGAGTTTTTCTGATAATATTTGAGTGAAGTTTGTAAGACGAGAAGAATTACTAAGGCGTCGAAGGACGCCGCCTAAGAAATTCTAAATCTCGTCTCGAAGAACGGCAGAGCCGTTCTTCCGAATGATTCACGGATTGTTTGTGCCGCTAAAGCATATAATTAAGCGGACATGGGGTATAAACATGGGAATTAGTTAAAATATTTGTGTTGAGCGCGGCAAGGCCGCAGATGGGGATGATATGAGAAAAAGCGGAGTTTTATTACCGGTTACAAGCCTGCCTTCCCGGTACGGGATCGGGTCGTTTTCTAAAGAAGCTTATCAATTTGTGGATTTTCTTAAAAAAGCGGGTCAGAGTTATTGGCAGATCCTGCCGCTGGGGCCTACGGGATATGGGGATTCGCCATATCAATCGTTTTCCACTTTTGCGGGGAATCCGTATTTTATCGATCTGGAGAACCTGGCTGACAGGGGCTGGATTACCAGAGAAGCATGCTTGCGCTATGATTTCGGAAGCAATCCGGCTCAGATTGATTATGAGAAGCTGTATTGGTCTCGGGCTAAGGTGCTTTTTGCCGCATATCAAAACAGCAATATTGGAAAAAAGCGTAAATTCCGGGATTTTATAAAACGTAACCGCTTTTGGCTGGATGATTATGCTTTATATATGGCCATCAAGGACGCAGAAGGAGGAAGCAGCTGGGCTGAATGGGAAGAAGCGCTGAAGCTGCGGAAGCCCTCGCGCATGAAGGAATGCCGCAAGGCTTTTAAGGACGAGATCGAATACTATCAGTTTCAACAGTATATATTTGACGAACAATGGATGAAGCTTAAGAAGTATGCCAATAGAAACGGCATCAAGATTATCGGTGATATCCCGATTTATGTGGCTCTTGACAGTGCCGATACCTGGGCGGACCCGGAACTGTTCCAGTTTGATGATCAATGCCGGCCGACCAGGGTAGCCGGCTGCCCTCCGGATGGATTCTCGGCTGACGGCCAGCTGTGGGGGAATCCGTTATACCGCTGGGCTTACCATAAAGAGACCGGATATAGCTGGTGGATACGTCGGATTGAATATTGCTGCCGGCTGTATGATGCCGTCAGGATCGACCATTTCCGGGGCTTTGATGCTTATTATTCGATACCTTACGGTGCCCTGAATGCCAAGAAGGGGAAGTGGGAGAAAGGCCCGGGTTATGATATTTTTAAGGCCATCAAGGCGGAATTGGGGGAAAAGGAGATTATTGCCGAGGATCTGGGATTTTTGACACCCAGCGTACTCAAGCTGGTAAAAAGAACCGGCTATCCCGGGATGAAGATATTACAGTTTGCCTTTGACTCCAAGGAAGAAAGTGATTATCTGCCGCATAATTATCCGAAGAACTGTATTGTATATACAGGGACACACGACAATGATACGATAATGGGCTGGTACCGGACCCTGAATCAGGCCGATAAGGATTTTTGCCGGAACTATCTTAATCTGGGTAAATGTCGGCGCAAAGAGCTGCATTGGGAGTTTATCCGGGCGGCGCTGTCCAGCGTGGCGGAGTTGGCGGTAATACCGATGCAGGATTATCTAGGCCTGGGCCGGGAAGCCAGAATCAATACACCGTCTACGTTAGGGGGAAACTGGGAGTGGCGGATGGAAGCAGATGTCTTGACGGATGAACTGGCGGTACGGATCTATGATATGGCGAGGCTGTATAAGCGATGCTGAAGGAATACAAGGTTTAAGAACTATAAGTACACCCGAACTCTTTGGTGATTAAGCTTTTAATCGAGCATTGATGCAAACAGTGATAGGCAGCAGATTATATTCATATAAATTAATAATAAATCAATTGGAGTTATTGATGTTAAATTATATATGGGCAGTTATGCTGATGATCGGAATTATTTTTGGAGCATTCAATGGGAATATGAAAGAAGTAACTGACGGGGCTCTGAATTCGGCTAAAGAAGCCGTCACATTATGCATCACGATGCTGGGTGTCATGGCATTGTGGTCAGGACTGATGGAAATTGCACAGCAATCCGGTTTGATTGCCAAGATGACAAAGGGTCTCTCTCCCTTTATGAGCTTTATGTTCCCGAAGATTCCCAAGGAGCACAAGTCCCGGGAATACATATCAACTAATGTGATTGCGAATATCCTTGGGCTTGGCTGGGCTTGCACTCCAGCCGGGCTGAAGGCGATGGAAGAACTGAGTAAGCTGGAAAAAGAGCGGACTGGGATAAATTCCGCTGTTGCCAGCAAAGAGATGTGTACGTTTATGATATTAAATATATCATCCTTGCAGCTTATCCCGGTAAATATGATTGTATACCGAGGTCAGTATGGAAGCGCCAATGCTGCCGGCATCATTGCTCCGGCCATCATTGCTACTTTGTTCAGTACTGTGGTATCGGTGATATTCTGTAAGATAAAAGAGAAAGCAAAATGCTGATTGTAGATAATATTCGCCTTGAATTACATGATGATTCTCCAGAAAGTAAGCTGTTAGGACTTCCGGTTGATATGGATCTAGAGGATAAAGCAAAAGGAAACAATGAGTTGGTGTAAAAAAGATGACTCAATTTTTATAAGCTTGCCAGCAAGACACTTGCCAAGATGCCGGCAAAAGTGGATATCAGTGCTCCGGCCAGGGTATATCTGGTCTTAGTTACTTTAGCAGCAATAAAATAAACCGACATGGTATAAAATATCGTCTCTGTGCAGCTCATCATGATTGAGGTAATCATTCCGATCCGGGAATCCGGCCCGTATGTTTTGAAGATGTCCAAGACCAGTCCGGTGGCAGCAGAGGATGAAAACATTTTAATGAAGACTACCGGTATGAGGGGGGAAGGAAAGCCGAACTGCTCGGTGGTGCCGGCGAACAGCTCGCCGATGAATTCCAGAAAGCCGGAAGCTCGCAATACCCCGACTGCCACCATCAAGGCCACCAGTGTAGGCATAATACCGATAACGGTGTGAAATCCGTCTTTTGCTCCCTTAATAAAATCCTCATAAACATTGCATTTACTTAACAGTCCATATGTAACGATGTAAAATATTAATACCGGAATAATTATATTGGAAATATTGGAAAGAACATTCTGCATTGGCAGGCTCCATAATGAGCAGAGGCTATTTATATAACTATATTTTAGAAATACAAATAACAGAACCATGCTCTGCTATTTGCACCACTCAAATAAACTGTCGGGCATCTCTCAATTAAACCATCTAGTATCTACGTTTTTGTGACGTGCCTTTCGAACGGAAACCAGCCTTCAGGAATAACCTGAACTGGCAGTATAGCAGGATGATTCCCGTACAGACGATGCTAGCCAGAACGACATATTCCATAAAGCTGTGCGGATTAATACGGTATGCCCCGTTTAAGAAAGGGAGTCCCAGCATGATAAAAAAGTACCAGAATATCGGTGATAAACATTTGCGGAAACGAAAGAAAAAGGAATTATGGGGACTGTCGCAGGTGTCCACGTCAATATCACCGCATTTCCGCAACCGTCTTTCCGTTCTTTTTTCCAACAAGATTCCGGCAGTATGATAAACGATCAGTAAGGCAAAGAAGAAACTTACTATGCCGATCACTGTATGTAGTTTTTCCGCTGTCAACCATCCCCGGCCAGTCATGATATCCTGAAAAAGCGGCGGCAGATAAATCGACATGACAATACGCAGCCCATTGACGAAAACGGTGAACGGATAGGCTGTCAAAGGGCTTGCAAGCAGCCACAAAAAGCGCCCTTTCATGCTTTGCATCTGATGAATAAAAGAATAAATAAGGGTGGCAGTCACAATAATCATAAACTGAAAGCCCGAGCATGAAGCAGCAATGACGAAACGCACGCTATGATTTACATATCCCGAAGCAGGCTCCCATTCGAATGGGATACCGGTCAGGATGCTGGCCCACCAAGAGGTGGGAGCCAGAATCCATTTTAAGTCAGTAAGGCCGGCCCGGCTGTAATACGATTTCATAATCCAGATTAATAGCAATCCCAGCATATAAAAGGCCCAGTTATTTTTGATTAGGCTGATAAGTTTTTCTTTCTTAGCTAACATGACAGCTCCGCCTTTCTTAGTTTATTCTTTTTCGTCCGGTATGAGGCGCGCAGGTAACCGGTCAGTGCCAGGAATAAGGCACATGCTATCAATATCATGTCTCCGGGTTCCGAACCGATGGTGTAACCGACAGCCAGATTGGATACATGAAGGGGCAGGGGGTTCGGCTGGTCAGTGTCGGTGCTTTCCGTTCCGGGATTACGGACGGTGTCCAGTACGTTTTTCACAAATATGAAGTTAGTGCATATAATGTTTATAGGGGTAATGACTGAACAGGTTTGCAAAATACAGGGGATACAGCAAAAAATACCTTTACTATTAATCTTAAAGGCGGCTGAGCTGCGGATAGGCATAAGGATGATAATAAATAAGATACTATTACCCGTATCAGCGGCCATAGTTGCCGCTGCGTATTGGCAAGACCAGCAAAACCGGCAAAAACACAAAAAAAAAATGATAAACGCGATAAAAAGGCGGGATGATCTGCTCCAGACGGTGAATCGGATGGCAGATATGCTACTTCGTTATGATGCCGATGATTTTGACAGTACCGTGTACCAATGTATGGGCATGTTGGCGAGAGCCATCCATGCCGACCGGATGTATCTATATAAGAGCTGTAACGAAAATGAGGATGACTGTTTTACGAAACTGTATGAATGGCCGGAAAACACCCGCTTATTATCAAATAATGACTCGGATTCCGGCATGGAATACGTTGAAAACACATCCAAACCAAATAAAACCTTAATGAGCGGCAACAGCATCCATTGCCTGGTCTGCAACATGCCAAAAGACGATCAGGAGCGTTACGACAGCCGGCATATCCTGGCAGTCTTGCTGATTCCTGTGTTTGTTCATAATAAATTCTGGGGTTATGTGGGTTTCGACAATTGCCACAGTAAACAGCTGTTTGCTAAAAACGAGGAATCTATTGTTCTATCCGGCAGTTTGATTATAGCCAATGCGATATTGCGTTATGAATATGTAAACACCCTCCAGGATTCGGCTGTCAAGCTGGAGTCGGCACTGGAAGAAGCGAGAAAAGCCAACAATGAAAAAAGTGATTTTATCGCTAAAATCAGCCATGAAATGAGAACACCGTTAAATGCTGTCATCGGTTTGTCGGAGCTGACTCTTAACAATGCCGGAATCGATGAGGAAGCAGCGACAAATCTGGATAAAATAAACAGTTCCGGTACATTGCTGCTGAGAATAGTCAATGATATCCTGGAAATCTCCAAAATGAAGTCAGGGAAAGCGGTAATCAGTCCCGACCGCTATGATGTTTCCGGCATGATCAGTGATGCCGTGCTCCAGAACGTTCTGCGAATAGGCAGCAAGCCGATTCGGTTTGAGCTGAATATTGATGAAAATATGCCCGCCTACCTCTTTGGAGATGAGCTGCGTATCCGGCAGATCATCAATAATCTCCTTTCCAATGCCATAAAATATACCGAAAAAGGCATGGTAAAACTGGAGCTTAGTTACAAAAATGACGAAGATAATGCTTGGATGACCATCACTGTCAGCGATACCGGTATCGGTATCCAGCCGGAAAACCTGGAACGGCTGTTTACCGATTATCTGCAGTTTGGTCCAGCATCCCAGCATCAGACCGACGGGACAGGACTGGGGCTTGCCGTTACTAAGAATCTGGTGGAGCTTATGGAAGGGACGATTCGCGCTGACAGCAAGTATGGAGAGGGCAGTACATTTACAGTAAAACTGCCTCAGGGAGTCGTCACAGACAAAGTAATCGGACCGGATGCGGCACTGAACCTGAAGAACTTAAAATATTCTGCCGACAGACGTAAGCAAAAGGAACGCTTGGAACGAATCCGGATCCCTTATGCCAATGTGCTTATTGTAGACGATAACAGCATTAACCTGAAAGTCGTAAAAGACCACATGAAGCCATACGGCATGCGGATTGACTGCGTGACAAGCGGGCAAGCGGCGATAGCTGCCATGCGGGAAGAAAAGATAAGATATCAGGCTATTTTCATGGATCATATGATGCCGGAAATGGACGGTGTCGAAGCGGTTCGGATCATCCGAGAGGAAATCGGAACCGATTATGCCAAGACCATCCCCATCATTGCCCTGACCGCCAATGCGGTTGCCGGCAGCGAGGAAATGTTTTTACAGAAGGGATTTCAGGCATTTATCTCAAAGCCGATTAATCTTACCAAGCTTGATTACATCATCAACCATTGGATCCGGGATAAAATGTTGTTAATCAATGGCATTGATGTACAGAAGGGAATCCACTATTCGGGCAGTGAAGCACTGTTTATCAGCCTGCTTGGCGACTTTTATAATTTGATAGACCTCAAGGCCGCCAAGATAGAAAACGGCCTGGCAGAAGGATCGATCCGGGATATCACGATAGAATTTCATGCCTTAAAAAACACAGCAAAAACAATCGGAGCCGAAAAACTCTCGGAAATGTTCACCCGCTTAGAGCAATATGGCAATACCAATAATATCAAAGCCCTGGAAAGCGAACTGCCCGAGGTTATGAAAGAGTACCGAAGCTTTAAACCCGTCTTAAGACCTTTTGGAGAAGTGGAAGAGGAGGAAAAAGAAACGGCTTCTGAGACCAGATTGATCTCGCTGTTAAATAAACTGCGGTCGGCCATGGGTAATTTTGACCTGGATAGTGCCGACCAGACAATAAAACAGCTGGGACGCCTGCACATCCCGGAGCCATGCCAGCAGCAGATGGAAGCGTTAAAAGCCTATGTTGCGGATGTTGACACAGAAGAGACCATAAGAACAACAGGAGAAATGATAACAAAGCTAATTGAACTTACGATTGAAGAAAAGAGGGGACACGAATGAAAACCATACTGTTCATGACAGAAGCAAATAATTACATGTCATTGTCGATCAAAGAAAGACTGGAAAATGCCGCCTACAACGTCATCACAGTAGCTGCCGATATCGATGCGGTCAACCAAGTAAAGGAGCCGCTCGATGGTATCTTGATTTTTGCCAATGATAAACTAAGTTCTCAACAACAGTCCTTGGCTTTTCTCAAAGACCGGGCCGTCATGGAAGATATTCCGATATTTATGGTAGGTGACACCGAAGATATAAAAACAGTGAATACAATTATTCCCAAAAATCTGATTCAACAGGAATTTGTCCGCCCAGTAAATGTAAACAATATGCTTGAGTCAATAGACAACTTTATCAGGCAATACAATATAAAACTGAAAAAAAAGATATTGGTGGTAGATGATTCCGGAACGGAACTTCGCAAGGCAAAAGAATGGCTGGAAAATAAATACAATGTATTTCTGGCCAATTCCGCAGCGATGGCGATTAAGTACCTAGCATTAAACCGGCCGGACCTGGTGCTGCTTGATTATGAGATGCCCTTGTGTAACGGGCAGCAGATTATGGAAATGATCCGGGCAGAAACAGAGTTCTCTGATATTCCGGTTATTTTTCTGACCAATACAGGAAACAAAGATGTCGTCATGAAAATAAAAGAGCTGAAACCCGAAGGCTATCTGTTAAAATCCATGGAACCCTCGCAGATTGTCAAGTCAGTGGATGCGTACTTCGAAAAAAAGAAAGAAAACGAAATAAAACACTTTAGCAACAGCCAAAGTGTTTTCCAACGGAGATGAAGAGATTTGAACTCTTGCGCCGCGTGAGCGACCTACCGCATTTCGAGTGCGGACCCTTCAGCCACTTGGGTACATCTCCATATACTTAATCAACATAAAGTTTGCCAATTCATAAACGGCACTTCTTCCACCGCCATTCATTATATTATGAACCCCCATCATAAGTCAAGACAATTCATTTATGGCTGTATCATGTAAACCCTAAAAAGTTACTTTCACTGGCAATGTCATTAATATAAAAACGATTAGCGGGGGAGCTCGGGAACCGGGATAAAATCGGGATGAACGACCCTAAACAAAAACTATTGTGAGGTTCCCCAAAATAATATATAATGGAACCATGTTTTGAAAGCATATGGAGGGTCCGTAATATGAAGAGAATAGGTTTATTGACAAGCGGCGGTGACTGCCAAGCTCTAAATGCGGCCATGCGCGGCGTGGTAAAGAGTCTGTCGGTCAGTGGCGAAGATGTGGAAATATACGGGTTTTTGAACGGATATAAAGGTTTGATCTATGCCAATTTCCGGATGCTGACCGGAGCGGATTTTTCCGGCATCCTGACGAAGGGCGGCACCATCCTCGGCAGTTCCCGGACCCCGTTTAAGACCATCAGGGAACCGGATGAGAACGGGCTGGATAAAGTAGAAGCGATGAAACACAACTATCATAAGCTGCGTCTGGACTGTCTGGTCATCCTCGGCGGGAACGGCACGCACAAAACTGCCAACCTGTTACGGGAAGAAGGCCTGAACATCGTCACCCTGCCCAAGACAATCGACAACGACCTCTGGGGCACCGACATGACCTTCGGCTTTCAGAGTGCGGTCGATATCGCTACCCAGGCGATTGACTGCATCCATACCACGGCGGCTTCCCATGGCCGGGTATTTATCGTGGAGGTAATGGGCCATAAAGTAGGCTATCTCACCCTCAATGCCGGCATGGCCGGCGGCGCGGACATCATCCTGATCCCGGAGATTCCATACGACATCAACAAAGTAGTACTGGCTATCAATGAACGCCACCGGCGCGGCAGCCTTTTTACCATCCTGGCCGTGGCGGAAGGGGCGATATCCAAGGAAGATGCCGCCCTTTCCAAGAAGGAACTGAAAGAAAAAATGAAAAGCTATCCTTACCCTTCGGTCTCCTACGAGATCGCCGAGCAGATTACGCAAAAGACCGGACAAGATGTCTGGGTAACGGTGCCCGGCCATACCCAGCGCGGCGGGAGCCCTTGCCCTTATGACCGGGTATTTGCCAGCCGCTTAGGTTCAGAGGCAGGCCGTCTGATCCTCGACGGCGAATATGGATTTATGGTAGGATATAAGAATCGGGAAGTCGTAAAAGTGCCGTTGGAGGACGTGGCCGGAAAACTAAAATCAGTTTCACCGGATGCCAGCATTGTCAAAGAGGCTAAGATGCTGGGAATCTGTTTTGGCGACTGAGCTTGATTTCTGATAATACGGGGAAACGGCATTTTGAAAGGTTGAGGTCATGGAGAGGTCATATACAGCGCTATACAGGAAATTCCGCCCCCATCGCTTTGAAGATGTAAAAGGCCAGGAGCCGATCGTAACTACATTAAGAAATCAGATCAAGGCAGGCCGGATCGGCCATGCATATCTTTTTTGCGGAACCCGAGGAACCGGAAAGACATCCGTTGCCAAGATATTTGCCAAAGCCGCCAATTGTGAACAGCCGGTGGAAGGGAGCCCCTGCGGGGAATGCGCCATGTGCCGGACGATTGCGGCGGGTGCCAGCATGAATGTGATGGAGATCGATGCCGCGTCCAATAACGGCGTTGACAACATCCGTGAGATCGTCGATGAAGTGGCCTATTCGCCAGCAGAAGGAAAATATAAGGTTTATATCATCGATGAAGTCCACATGCTTTCGATCGGAGCTTTCAACGCCCTGTTAAAGACCTTGGAAGAGCCGCCCGAATACGTGATTTTTATCTTGGCCACGACAGAAGTGCATAAGATACCGGTCACCATTATGTCCCGGTGCCAGCGCTATGACTTCAAACGCATATCCGTTGAGACGATTTCGGAAGTACTCAAAAAGCTGATGGCCGAGGAACAGATTGAAGCTGAGGAAAAAGCCATCCTCTATATTGCCAAGTCGGCAGACGGTGCCCTGCGGGATGCCCTGAGCCTGCTGGATCAATGTGTTGCCTTTTATTTTGGACAAAAGCTTACCTATGATAAAGTGCTGGAAGTCCTGGGTGCGGTCGATACCGAAGTGTTCAGCCGCTTGTTCCGTGCCAGTCTGGAAGGCAGCGTGACTAGTGCTGTGGAACTTTTGGAAGAAATCGTGATGCAGGGACGGGAGCTGGGGCAGTTTGTAGTTGATTTCACCTGGTACCTGCGGAACCTTCTGCTGATGAAGACCTCTGACGGCAGTGAAGACGTAATTGATGCCTCGGCGGAAAATATGGCAAGGTTAAAAGAAGAAGCAAAAATCACTGATGTCAATATTATTATGCGGTATATCCGTATTTTTTCTGAACTTTCCGGCCAGATCAAATATGCCGCTCAGAAAAGAATCCTGATTGAAATGGCTTTGATCAAGCTGTGCAAGCCCAGTATGGAGACGGATAACCAATCCCTTCTGGACCGCATCAGGCAGTTGGAAGATAAGATAGAATCCGGCATGCCAGGGCCTTCCGCTCAGGCTGGGGCGGACCGGTTGTCGGGAGGCTATGCGGCTTTATCGCCGGAGGGCAATCCCGCCGGTAACAATCCGGCATCTGCGGCAGCGGCTGTCCGGCCGGAATACCCGAAAGCCATACCGGAAGACGTAGAAAAAGTCGTCAGCAGCTGGCCGGGCATCCTGTCCCGCATCCCGATGCCGATGAAATCTTATCTGAAAGGCGCCCGTTTAAGCCTGAGTGACGACAACAAGCTGCTGATTGTCGTAGAAGACGGCCTTGCTTCCGACTATATGCTGAAACAGCCAGATCATCAGCAGCAGCTGGAAACGATATTATCCGAAGCAACCGGAAAAACAATCGCGGTCCATATCCGCAGTATTGAGAGTGACCGCTCTTTTGATGCTAGCTATATCGATTTAAGCAAAATCATCCATATGGATATTGAGGAAGAGGATGAATGAGGGGAAAATAATCTAAATTTTTACCAGAAAGGAAAAAGGAATGGCAAAACGAGGAGGCTTTCCCGGCGGCGGCATGCCGGGCAACATGAGCAATCTGATGAAACAGGCACAGAGAATGCAGCGTCAGATGGAAGAAAGTCAAAAAGAGCTGGAGACGAAAGAGTTTACGGCCAAGTCAGGCGGCGGTGCGGTAGAAGTAACCGTTACCGGCAGCAAGGAAATAACCAAAGTCACCTTATCCAAGGATGTCGTTGATCCGGAGGATATCGAGATGCTGGAAGATCTTATTATGGCAGCAGCCAATGAAGCGTTACGGCTGGCAGAAACAGCAAATGAGGAAGCAATGAACAAGATGTCAGGCGGCTTGGGAATGGGCGGAGGCCTTCCGTTCTAATGGATTTTTACAGCGGACATATCAATAAACTGATAGATGAATTAGCCAAACTCCCTGGCATCGGTTCCAAATCGGCGGGGCGTTTGGCGTTTCATTTGATGGGCTTACCGAAAGAACGGATCGAGAGACTTGCCAAGGCTATTACCGAAGCCAAGGAACATGTCCGCTACTGCGGACAATGCCATACACTGACCGACCGGGAACTGTGTCCGATCTGTTCCAATCCGAAAAGAGATGCCCGGACGATCATGGTAGTAGAAACGCCGCGGGATCTGGCCGCATATGAGAAAACTGGCCGTTACGAAGGTGTTTATCATGTCCTGCACGGCGCCATTTCGCCTATGCTCGGCATCGGTCCCGGCGATATCAAATTAAAAGAACTGATTCAGCGGCTGCAGGATGAGGTGGAGGAAGTGATTATCGCCACCAATTCCAGTCTTGAAGGCGAGACTACGGCGATGTATATCAGCAAGCTGATCAAGCCGAGCGGGATCCGGGTTACCAGGATTGCCAGCGGCGTCCCGGTGGGCGGCGATCTGGAATATATTGATGAAGTAACGCTCTTGCGTGCTTTGGAAGGAAGAACTGAATTATAATATTTTATGAGATAAATCTATCGATACGGAGGCGAGTATGAGCGTAGAAAAGAGTTTATTTGGGCAGACCAAAGGTCAGGATGTTTGGCTGTATTCCATCAGCAACAGTAATGGAATGCGAGCGGATGTGATAAGTTTGGGGGCAACTTTAGTGAATCTGTATGTACCCGATGCCGAAGGCAACTTGGCCGACGTAGTAACGGGGTACGATAATGTGGAAGATTATATTGAAATCAGTCCTAATTTCGGCTCCACGGTAGGTCCCAATGCCAACCGCATCGGCAATGCGGCTTTTACCTTGGAAGGTGTGACGTACAAGCTGGAAGCCAATGCCGGAGTGAACAACCTGCACAGCCATACGACCCAGGGTTATCAGTTGCGTATCTGGGACAGCTGGGAAAACGGCAACGGGGTCACTTTTGCTTTAACAGACCAAGACGGCAGTATGGGCTTTCCCGGCAACAAAAAAATAACGGTCACTTACTGCCTGACCGAAAAAAATGAGCTGGTACTAGAGTATTACGGGGAAAGCGACAAAAATACCGTTATTAATCTGACCAACCATGCCTATTTCAACCTGTCCGGGCATCAGAACAACAGCATCTACGACCATGTCCTGACGATTCATGCCAGCCGCTATACCCCTGTCGTGGAGGGTTTTATACCGACTGGAGAATTAGCGGCGGTTGCGGGCACACCGATGGATTTTACGGAGCCAAGGAGAATAGGCGACAGGATTGACGATGATTTTGAGCAGCTTAATTTGGGTCTGGGTTATGACCATAACTGGGTGGTCGACGGTGCGGACGGAACCCTTAGGGAGATTGCCAGATTACATGATCCCCAGTCGGGAAGATGTATGGTGACCTATAGTAATTTACCAGGTGTGCAGTTCTATGCCGGCAATATGATTCAAGAGCATCAAGGAAAAGGGAATGCCACATATAATAGACGGTGTTCGCTTTGTCTGGAAACCCAGTATTTTCCGGATTCTGTCAATCAGCCGCAGTTTCCGTCCGCGATCTTTGGTCCCGGCCGGCCTTATCGTTCCACGACAGTTTATCGTTTTGAAGCATGAAAGTCTTTTTTCTGTCATAAAAAGGCACAAAATTTGTTATAAGCCTGTCCTGTTTCGACGAGATTACGGTATGATATATGTTATGATACAAATGTTACTGTGGAATACCATTGATGACTCGTTTGGGGTTGATCAGTAACAAATAACATAGAGTCGGAGGGGATGATGGAACAGATATTTATTGAAGACTATGTCATTACTTTTTTAAAAAAGATAAAAACAGAAGCCAATCAGCCAATAAGACTGTCTCTGTTTGGTCATACGGAAAAGATCGGTGATGATAAACATATTTTTGTTTATGGTGCCGCCTGTAAGGAAGAAGGCCGCACCGCAGAGGAAACCGGCCGGGAATATTTTGCCGGGCACTCCTTTTTGGGTTTTGTCCATGTAAATAACAGTGAAAATAAAGGTCCTTCAAAGTATAGTATTTTCTTTGAGGCTAATGAAGCGATGCAGGACTATATGCTGTTTTACACGAAGGGAATTGCCGCTGATAGAAAACCTTCTTCCGGTAAACAAATCACGGCGGCGGAATATGAGAAAAACGGCGTGGAAATACTCGTCGATAAAACTAAGAAACCCGGCATTCATCAAGCTATCCTTAATAAGATCAAGATGCTGCTATTGGGACTCTTTTGCTTTATATTGGCCATTATAATCGGTACGATAAATGACTATGGCAAAATGTACGGATTAACGCAAGCTACCAGAGAGGTAATGGTATTTATTGAAGAAACAGGGTGAAATGTCCCCATATGGAGTGAGAAGCATGTCCAACATAAGAGATTATATGAAGGCTAAAGAAAAACGCCAGAGCGAGTCCCCCAAAATAAACTATAAAGAGAGAATCAGAGGACACAAGCTAACGGTTTTTTACCGTGCGGCACTGGTATTGCTTCTGACAGGCGGAATCCTCTTGGCATTTTATGTACAATGGCGCGACCGGATATATGCCGAAAGCGCCATTACGGCATCAGCCGCGATCAGTACGTCGCAGGGGGCACTGGTTAAAAATCTGGGCGGAAACATCCTTCATTACAGTAAGGACGGCATCAGCTGTACCAATCCGAAGGGAGTAGCTGTCTGGAACCAGACCTATGAGATGCAGAATCCGATGGTTGCTGTCTGTCAGGATGTGGCAGCCGTCGGGGACTATAATGGAAGTATCATCTATGTTATGAATGCGGAGGGTAAACTGGGGGAGATCAATACGAATCTGCCGATCCGTTTTTTTGATGTCGCAGCTAACGGTGTCGTAGTTACCGTCCTGGATGACGGTGAGATCACCTGGATTGAATTGTATTCGGCGCTGGGCGAACAGATCGCATACAACAGCACTACCATGAATGAGTCCGGTTACCCGGTCAGTGTGAGCATATCACCAAACGGGAAACTGGTGGGAGTTTCCTATTTATATGTGGACAGCGGGGAGATGCAGACCACCGTAGCTTTTTATAACTATGGGCCGGTTGGGCGGAATGCCGGTAATTACATGAGCTTTTATAATTATCGGGATACCGTAGTGCCGCATCTGCAGTTTATGAATAACGATACCGCTTTCGGGATTTCAGATGACCGCATCGTATTTTTCAGCGGGAGCGAAAAGCCGCTGTTTATCAATACCAGCCTGCTGGATGAAAAAGTGTTGAGCGTGTATAATAATGAGGATTATGTCGGCCTGGTGTTTCGCAATACATCAGGGGAAACCATGTACAGGCTGGATGTGTATGATAAAAAGGGTGGCCTGGTGACTTCAAAAATATTTGATTTTGATTATACCGAGATTATTTTTGAGAGAGACCGGTTTATTATCTACAATGATCTGAACTGCATGATCTGCACGATAAGCGGAACGGAAAAGTTTAACGGCATGTTGAGTAAGACCACAGCACTGATCATACCGACAGAGTCGATCAATCGATACATTTCGGTGACGGCTGATTCCATTGATTCGCTGGAACTAAGATAAGGTCATGTTATCTTCAAAAGAAAAGGGAGTAGTGAAATGTATTATGTTGCAGTGGGGGTTATTGTATTAATTTTCATATGGCGTATCAGGACGGGATTTAAAAAAGGAATGGTCGGGGAAATTATTTCTTTGATCTCTATGGTGATAGCCGGATTATGCCTGGCACTGATCCTGACAGCGATTGATAGCTATGTGGAGGAACAGATTACAAAAGTAATTCAGGCAGTTATTTCCCTGTTTGTCTTATGCCTGCTCTATAAGATCGTCAGTGTCTTATTTACCTCCCTGAAATTGATTTCTAATCTTCCCATTATAAAAGGTCTGAATGCATTACTGGGGGCAGTATTGGGGGCCGCCGAGGCGGTAGTGATTGTGGCAATTGCGGTTCGATTATTGAAATATTTCAGCATATCGTTGCTTTCGTGATTGTTTAAAGTGTTTAGAATACCTGACGGGGTTTGTCGGGTTCTTTTAGATTAGTAAGGATTGGTTTAAGTTCGCTTTTGATTAACTTGGAGAAAGCCCTTTAGATTTGGCGAGAAGCTATCAATCCTCAAAAATTGTGGAATTTTTAAGTCAATATGAATTAAATAATTATTAGGGGGATAAATTGTAAAAAAACCGTTGACAATATGGGCACTATCTGATATTATATGAAAGTCGCACACCTGCTAAATGATGCAAGTGCGAGTAAAGCACCTTGACAAATAAATAGTAATGCAACCCTGAAAAATTCAAAACGAATGATTCAGAAAACGAAGTTCAAAATGAGATTCTAAAAAGAGATTCATG
>QMCD01000413.1_pt1 | contig 29542 bp, 22 predicted proteins | sample 1821841 | NCBI WGS metagenome assembly QMCD01 (sample SAMN01991225, study PRJNA193472) | Termite gut metagenome, whole genome shotgun sequencing project. | isolation source: worker | host: Macrotermes natalensis | reverse complement strand
ACCACCTCCCCCTACGGGTACTCCTCCTCCCAGGAGGAGGAGAACGTACCTTAGTGAAAGAAATCAGAGAAGCTGTCAGCGAAGCTAATAGAGATACTATTGCTAATCACTAAGAAGAAAAGAATCCGCGTTCGTCCGCTTATTCCGCGCCATCCGCGTATCCATTCTTCGCTAAATTCTCATTTATAGTAAGCGAAGTATTTACACTATGAATAATACAGGTTAAAGGAGTTATTCGGGCTAAAACCAAAAAGTCATAAAAAGCGTAGCGAAAGTACGTTAATTAAAAAGGTTTATGTACTTTTGAAGCGAACAGAGACGTTGTCTGCAATGCCTCTACTCGCATCTAAAAGAAAAGAAAGGAGGTAATAACAATGAGAACGTATCTTTATTGTGAGGCTGGTTTTGTGGAAAAACCGCAATGGATGTCCAATAGTTGGGTAAACGTTGAATGTCCGGACAGCAACGATTTTGAATTCCTCACCCAAGAACTGAAAGTCCCCGAATCATTTCTGGAAGACATTGCCGATGCCGACGAACGCCCGCGTACGGAAACCGAAGGCAACTGGTTGCTTACCATTCTGCGTATCCCGATGCAGAGTAGCCAACACGGCATACCTTTCATCACCGTGCCCATCGGCATTATCACCAACAATGATATTATTGTATCCGTATGTTATCATAAAACAGAACTTATACCTGATTTTATCCAGTACACGCGCCGCAAAGGTATTGTAGTGAACAATAAGCTGGATTTAATTCTGCGAATGATTTATTCCTCCGCCGTCTGGTTCCTGAAGTACCTGAAACAGATTAATAATGAAGTAGCCAATGCGGAAAAGGAACTGGAAAAGAGTATCCGCAACGAAGACTTACTCCGGCTGATGAAGTTTCAGAAAACCCTTGTCTATTTCAATACTTCTATCCGCGGAAACGAGGTAATGATTGGTCGCCTGAGGAATATCTTTCAGGAAACCAACTATCTGAACATGGAGTTATTGGAAGATGTGGTAATTGAATTAAAACAAGCATATAACACTGTAAACATTTACAGTGATATTCTTACGGGCACAATGGACGCCTTTGCCTCTATCATTTCCAACAATGTCAATGCTATCATGAAACGTATGACGAGCCTTTCCATTACGCTTATGATACCAACGCTGATAGCCAGCTTCTATGGCATGAACGTAGACGTCCATCTGGAAAGCTTTCCTTACGCTTTCATATTTATCATTCTGATTTCCGTAGCGCTGTCGGCAGGAACATTCATCTGGTTCAGAAAGATTAAGTGGTTCTAAGCAAACCGGAGCAACATCATCATAACAGCTTGAATGCGTACCCTTCTTCCTTCAGGAAGTCTATTGCCCGTGGCAGTGAATATTGCAGGTTCCCATTATTCCAGGACTTCAACGAGTCATGGAAAGTGATAATGGAACCATTCCGCACATATCGCATCACATTGGCTAATACTTGCGGCCCGCGCAGTTTCTTACTGTAATCGCGCGTCACCAAATCCCACATAACAATCTTGTAATGCCGTTTCAGCGTAAAATACTGCCCCCAGCGCATGTGTCCATGCGGCGGACGGAAAAGGTCGGTATTCATCAGTTCATTTGCCTTGTCGGCATTGGCAAGGTAATTGTCGGAAAGATATTCAAAGCCACGGATATGATTAAATGTATGATTGCCGATTCGGTGTCCGCCATCTATAACCATTTGGAAAACGTCAGGATGCTTGCGTATATTGTCGCCAACCATAAAGAAAGTAGCTTTAATGTCGTATTTGTCCAGTAAATCAAGCACCCATGGGGTTACTTCGGGAATAGGACCATCATCAAAAGTCAGATAAACGGCTCTTTCATTCGGATTCATTCTCCAAATGGCGCCGGGGTATAGCTTTCGGATAAACTCAGGAGGCTGTTCTATAAACACGGTTGTTGGTGATTAGTGGTAAGTAGTTAGTGGTAAGTAGTAAGCAGTTAGTAGTAAGTAGATAGTAGTTAGTAGTAAGTAGATAGTAATGGTTAATAGTAGGTCGTTGGTGATTAACTACTTACTACTATCTGCTTACTACTTACTACTATCTACTTACTACTAACTACTTACTACTAACTACTATTTCATGCGGTCAACACATATTTGATATAATTCATTCAGTTTGCTATCATAAACCGGAGCTAACTTGGAATTATACTTCTGCATGATTTTTACTTCCGTACTTAATATAGGTAGATGGAATTCGCCAACCTCCCGGGCAGAAAGCTCAAAACGACTTTCATCCAGGCTCAGATACCAAGTGAGGTATTCCACAGCTTTGTCGGCAAGAGCCTTCATTATCTCGTCGGCCTTTTCCGTTTCACCCAATTGGTAATATACTTCTGCTATATCCGTCGCACCGTTCTGCCAGTCATAAGGCACATTATAGGCAGGAATCTCCTTTTCCACATAATCCAGCACGGCCTTAACTTTCTCTGTTTGGCCTTCATTCATCAGCTGGGTAGCGAGTTGCGAGAAGATACGGCGGTGGGAAGCGCACATGCGCATGGTATTTTCATCAATATAGATGCCCGGTTTATCAATACCGCCGAACTTGAACTTGTTCATCAGGTTGTCGTACATCTTTTCGCTATCCAGCTTGACACCCGTCTTGTCTGTATCAAACGGAGTGAAGCGATACGTCAGACCCTCCTGGATAAAGTGGTTACCCATGTTAAGATGGTTTTCCCGTCCCACGCTGATAGCCATGTAGATAGGACGTTCCCAGTTAGCTTCCGCCAGCATTTCCAGCATCATCAGTTCATTCTTGTAAAGGGCGCGTTTGCCTTTGAGCGAAATGTGCATATAGTCGGGGATAGAATCACCGGGTATCATCATTCCGCTGCGGCGCACGGCTTCTTTGTCCACTTTCAGCACGATACTGTCTGTCGGGATTACCCTCAAATCCGCATTCTTACTGCGTACCCAGTATTTCAGGATGTTCTGTAGCTCATACGGATTGTCTCCAAACTCCTTCTTCACATTTATCAATGCCTCGGGATTACCGTTCAACGCCTGTTTTTCGGCCTCGGCATAGAGAGCATCGACGCTTTTCTTGTAGTCCGGCTGAATAGGAACGTACTCATTCGTCCCTTCCACATAATCCATACGGTCCCAATTTATGGGCAGCGACGGAGAATCGTATGCAGGGCGTTTCATCTGGTCGATGTACCAGTCGGTCTGCAAATAGCTGAGGTTACAGGTACGTGCATCGGTACGGAAGCCTTCCACTTCCTGGTTATACCACAAGGGGAATGTATCGTTATCACCATTGGTGTAGATAATCGGGTTACCGGTTTCCGGCAAAGACATCAGATAGTTTTGTCCGAAGTCGCGCGCCAGATAGCGACCGCTACGGTCGTGGTCGTCCCATGTCTGGCTTGCCATCTGGATGGGAACAAGCAGGCAAGCGACAGAGGCAATGGCTGCCGCCGGCAACTCTTTCATCCTGGCATAGTGTTGCAGCAGGCGGATGATGCCCGCTACCCCCATACCTATCCAGATTGCGAAGGCGTAGAACGAGCCGGCGTACGCATAGTCGCGCTCACGCGGCTGGCTTGGAGTCTGGTTCAGATACAGAACTATGGCGATACCCGTCATGAAGAACAGGAAGAACACTACCCAGAACTGCTGAATACCTTTCTGCCCGCGGTACGCCTGCCACAAAAGGCCGATAATACCAAGCAATAGGGGCAAACAGTAGAACACGTTATGTCCCTTGTTCTCTTTCAGTTCACTCGGCAGGAGGCTTTGGTCACCTATCAATATATTGTCAATGAACGAGATGCCTGTAATCCAATTCCCACGTTCTATCTCTCCGCTACCTTGCAGGTCATTCTGGCGTCCGGCAAAGTTCCACATGAAGTAGCGCCAGTACATCCAGTTCAACTGGTATGAGAAGAAGAATTTAATGTTTTCCCATTGCGTAGGCATATTTACCATAACCATTTCGCCGCACTGGTCATAAGGAACATCGTATCCTTTGATACTCAGCCAGGAGCGATATTCGTTGACATGCGCGCTGCTGTACATACGCGGGAAGAGCATGTTCTGTGCGTACTCGTATTCAATACGTCCGGGAATCTCGATATAACTGTCTTTCTCGTCGGGTGTGGCTTTCTCTTTGCGTATATACTTGGTATCGCTATAAGAGATGCGCGGTTCGCAATAGTTGTTTTTCACATCAAGGGCGACTTTTGAAGAGAATGCAGGTCCGTAGAACAACGGGCGTGTACCGTATTGCTCACGACCCAGGTACTCGCCCAGCGTGAAAATATCTTCGGGTGAATTCTGATCCATCGGCGTATTGGCCGTAGAACGTATAACGATGATGGCATACGAAGAGTATCCGATAACAATCATCATGGTGCACAACAGGGCTGTGTTCAGAACGCGTGCCGATACACGGTATTTCTCTTTCATTTTCATCTGCGTCTTCGGACTGAGATAGAAGAACAGGAAAGCGAGCACCAGGATACCGATTACCACCGCACCCGCTCCGTGTCCATAGAATGGAATACCCAGCAGGGCAATGGTCAACACGAAAGAGACTGTCATACGCATTTTGTCTTTCTCCGTATAACTTTCGTACACACCCCAAATGATGGAGGCCGCCAATATGATGATATAAACGATTACGCCGCTATTGAAAGGCATGTTCAGTGTATTTACAAAGATCAGTTCAAACCATCCGCCTACCTTTACGATGCCCGGAACCATGCCATACAGTACCACGGTGACCAGGATTCCGGAGGCAAGCAGCGCCAGCAACGAGCCTTTTGTATTGGCATTAGGCACTTTCTTATAATAATAAACCAGTACGATGGCGGGCAAACAGAGTAAGTTCAGCAAGTGCACACCGATACTTAACCCGGTGAGGTAGGCAATGAGGATAAGCCAACGGTCGCTGTGTGGTTCATTTGCCACATCTTCCCACTTCAGTATCAACCAGAATACAACGGCAGTGAACAAAGAAGAGAAAGCATATACCTCACCTTCAACGGCGCTAAACCAGAATGTATCACTGAACGTATATGCCAACGCACCTACCAGGCCACTACCCATAATGGTAATAAGTTGACCATTGGTTATATTATTTTCATCCGTAACTACGAGCTTGCGTACCAGATGCGTGATACTCCAGAAAAGGAAAAGGATACAAGCTCCACTCATCAATGCACTCATCAGGTTCACCATCTTGGCCACATTGGCCGGGTCGGAAGTGAATTGTGAGAAAAGGTTGGATACCAGCATGAAGAAAGGCGCTCCGGGCGGGTGTCCTACTTCCAGTTTATATCCGGTGGTAATAAACTCCGGACAATCCCAAAAACTTGCAGTCGGTTCTATAGTGAGGCAGTAAACCACAGCTGCAATTAAGAAAGTAATCCAACCAATTAGGTTGTTCACGGCTTTGTACTGTTTCATTCGGATGGAATTCGTTATGATTTTTATACTATTGACTATTTTTTTAGCGTATACAGGCGCAAATATAGTAAATTAACTGCTAAAACTATGAATACAAGAGTGATTAATTAGGATAGGTTAAGGGTTGCGCACATTTTGAATGTTTCGTATTTTTACGGGACAGTTGTTTTGTATCTGTCATTTGGCTACTATTCAGGAGCAAATTCTCTAACGTAACAACCGGACACCCGCTCCTTACCCGCTCCTTACCTGCTCCTTTCCAAATTCGGTCTATAGGACATGGAGCAAGTACGGAGTTGGTACGGGGCGGACACGGTTTGGATATTTTATAAGTCTAAAATTTAGAACTAAACAGGGAGGCAGAATTTCTCTTATGGCAATATGCACGGGTATGTGTTCGCGGGTGCGCATTTTTGCTACTTATTTATAGACCTTTTACAAACAACATAGAAAAAATAGATTGTTATATTTTTATAAGAAACAAATCCTTGGTGTGGCATGGATTTATTTATGTTTTACACCAAAGAGAGAACGATTGGGAATTATGTGACCGCCATAGAAGAAGAAACATTTTAGTTGGATAATGACTATTTACTTATTTGCATATAATTGTCAATATTATCCCCCTGCAAAGTATATGTGCCGGTTTGTATCGGAACATCTTTCCACTTGATTCCCGGAATTGTTTTCATATCAGACATTCAAATTGATACGAAAACACCCCGGTGGAGTTTTCAGTATAATAAATGGGGAATAAAATTGTTTTTTTGTTTTTTTAATTGCCTATTTTCGCACAATTTCTAATTAGTTTCATTGCTTTCTGAGAGAAAATTCTACCTTTGCAGAAAGAACTATTATCTGGTATATCTTTCTTTCACGAAAAAAGTTTCTTTGATGAAGAACTGTTATCGGATTCCATAAGAGTTATCGGTATTAGTAAAATCAGCGGGTAATTGTGATGTTTTCTTATTCACTGCAACATCACAATGTTTGATATAAAAAGAAAAAGAATAGGTATTATATGCAAAATACACAAATAACAATCTGTGCATGCGCTTCGCGGTCGTTTATCTCCAAAGAAAAGGTGGTTGAGATTGCAACTGCCATGAAAGATGCAGGCTATCATGTGGCTGTGGAAGCCGATTTGTGCAGGAAAGTAGCGGAATCCTCTCCGGATCTTCCGGCAATTGCTTCCGGTGTGATTGTGGCTTGTCACACACGCACCATATTGTCGCACATGGATAGAGCCGGACTTAAACCAAAGCAAGTTGAACCCATGCGTGACTATACCGGCGAAGAGGTACTCTCCCGGTTCGGCCTCTCTTGTACGAACACAAAAGATACTGCTGAAAAAGATGCTTTGCGAAAAAAGATAGAAGAGTTTCCGGTGGAAAACGGAACAGACGCATGGTATCCTGTGATTGACAAGAACAGGTGCGTGGAGTGCGGTAAATGCCATGACTTCTGTTTGTTTGGAGTTTATACGATAGAGAATAAGCGCGTGCGGGTAACATCACCGCAGAATTGCAAGAACAATTGCCCTGCCTGCGCCCGTATGTGCCCCAGCAAAGCCATCATTTTCCCCAAATATGAGAAATCACCGATAAACGGAGGAACTGCCGAAGAAGAGCAGTTTAGCCCCGACGAAATGGATAAAATGTATCGCGACCGTTTGCGAATGCGTTTGCAGCAACGGAAAGCAAGTACTTCGCTATTAAAAAACGACGACCAATGACATTCAAAGAATACATAGCAAATATAAAAGCAGCTTTGCGAATCCCCCGTGAATGTTCCCCTCGGATAGTATGGAAATTCATGTATAATTTCGGATGGAGAAGCATGCGCAACATCAACCGGTTTGAAAAAAGGCAGGAAAAAGGGAAACCATTCTTTCCGGCATTTGTGATGATATCCGTAACAGAGAATTGCAACTTGGCGTGCAGCGGTTGCTGGGTTTCCGGAGGCGGAAAGAAATCGTTGTCGCTCCTGCAATTGGATGGCATCATTAAAAGCTGCAAGAAAAAAGGCTCTTACTTTTTCGGGATTCTGGGAGGCGAGCCTTTAATGTATAAAGGCTTGTTGGATGTCATGGAGAAACACTCCGACTGCTATTTCCAGCTATTTACCAATGGCATCCTGCTGACGGAAGAAGTGGCTATGCGCCTTAAAAAGATAGGAAATGTGACGCCCCTGATCAGTATCGAAGGACTTGAAGAAGAGAGCGACATCCGCCGGGGCAGAGATAATGTTTTTGAAAGGACATTGGCCGGAGTACGCGCTTGCCGGAAAGCGAAGTTGATTTTCGGAGCTGCGGCAAGTATCTGCAAAAGCAATTACGACGAACTGGTCAGCCGGAAATACATAGAACTGATAGCCCGGGAAGGCGCTCATTATTTATGGTATTATATATACAGGCCGGTAGGCGCTAACCCCAACATGGCAAATGCTTTGGACAAAGAGCAGATACTCGCTTTCCGTCGCTTTGTGGTCGAACAACGCAAAGACGCCCCTTTGTTCCTCATCGAAACCTATTGGGACGACAAAGGAAATGCCTTGTGCCCCGGAGCCACAGGTATGAGCCACCACATATCTCCGTCCGGAGCGCTTGAATTCTGCCCTCCCATTCAGATGGCTAAGGACTTTATCAATGAAGATGGTTCTAATCTGGCGAAGCTGTTCGAGAAATCAGAATTTCTTGCTGATTTCCGGAAAATGACGGCCGGCAATTCACGCGGATGCATTCTGCTGGAAGATCCGGAGAAGTTGATTGATTTTCTGGAGCAACACGAAGCCATCGACACCACCAGCCGCCGGACGGTATTGGAAGAATATAAAAAAATGTCTCCGGTTGCCGGACACAATATGCAAGGGGAAGAAATACCCGAAGCAAACAGCATCTACAAATTAGTTAAGAAGAAATATTTCTTCGGTTTCGGAGCCTACGGATAATCAGAAAGTTATGGAGATAAAACAAATACATAATGTTCCGCAGACGTTCGAAGAGCGGCATCACTTGCGAAAGACGATTGACCTTTTTGTTAAAGGCCGGTCATTGGTGCCTCCGGTATCAATGGACGACCTTTCTGCTCTTTCCGACCAACTGATTAGCACGCATCAGCTTGACGCATCCGTGAAGGGCTGGTTGATGGTGGAAATCAATAATTGCGTATGGCAGGAGACGGTAGCTTCCATTCCTTATGATAAGCGAATCCTGCTATTGCCGAAGTGCTTGAGTCGTTCGGCAAAATGCAAGGCGGACGTAGACGAGTTGGGACTTTTGTGCCATCGGTGCCATCATTGTTCCATCCCTGACTTGCAGGACAAGGCAGACAGTCTGGGAATGCTGAGCCTGGTGGCGGAAGGATTTACTTCCGTCATCGAACTGATAAAAAACGGGGTGGTGGACGCCATCATCGGAGTCAGTTGCCTTGATTCACTCGAAAAAGCATTCCCGTTACTTATCAATAATGCCGTGCCCGGTTTGGCTATACCACTAAATATGGCCGGCTGTAAAGACACAGAAGTGGATTACGAATATGTGGAGCGGCTGATTAGTCTGCAATCGGACAAGCAAGTGAGCCTGCTGAACTACGACCATCTGAAATCTACTGTAAAAGAATGGTTTGATAAAGAGAATCTTTCCGCTTTACTGTCTCCATCGGGCGACCTGACTTCTTCCATAACCCTCGACTGGCTGGGCGGAAACGGTAAGAGATGGCGTCCTTATCTGCTGGCATCTACTTATGTGGCGTTGACCGGTAAAATGGATATCCCCCGGGAAGTGCAACTGGCTGCGATTGCTGTTGAATGTTTCCACAAGGCTTCACTTGTACATGATGATATTCAGGATAACGACACGGTGCGTTACGGCAAGCAGACCGTCAATGCTGCGTACGGTGATTCCATAGCCATCAATGTGGGCGATATGCTTCTCGGAGAAGGCTACCGGTTGTTGACGCAATGCGGCAATATGGAGTTGATAAAAGTAGCGGCAGAGGCGCATATTGCTCTTTGCAAAGGTCAAGGGGCAGAATTGGAATGGAGTGCCGCCCCACGAACATTGACTATGGATTCCGTACTGGACATATTCTGCAATAAAACCGTTCCCGCATTCCATGTCTCTCTGATTATGGGAGCGATTTGTGCCGGAAACAACGAAGCATTGCAGGGCACATTGCACAATTTTTCCCAGGCTATGGGAATTGCGTATCAATTGCAGGATGATATCGAAGATTTCGACACGGAAGAACCGGTAGTTATTCGCCCGTCGGCTGTTCTTGCCGCACTGTGTGAGCAGCAGACAAGGGACGGCTTTACCGAAGCGCTATTCAAATGCAATGACCTGAAAACATTCCTTCTTCTTCCTGAAAATAAAGGATTGCTGGATGAAGCCCTGCTGAGAGTCAGACAAATGACCGAACAGTATCATAAGAAAGCATTGGATACATTGCATGAAGTGGAAAATATGGAACTGAAGCGATTGCTGTTTCGTGTGGTGCGGAAAATTCTGAAAAATTAGGTGAGTACCGATGAGAAATACGATATCTGCAAGACTATTCAATACCCTGCAAAAGGGAAAAGAACAACTGGGGACGGAAGCGCTTCGCAAGATATCCTGTTTTGTAGAATCGCAACGGACGGCAGAAGGCGCATTTAAAGATAAAAGTGGAAAGGCGGATCTTTATTATACAGTATTCGGATGGATGTTATCGTATGTACTGGGAGTAAGGATGGATGCTGCGAAGATGAACGCATACCTGATGCAGCAGCATGTTGAAAGTCTGGATTTGATTCATTATGCCGCTTATTTGCGGTGCAAGATGATAAGCCGGCTGGTGAAAGGCGGAAAGAGTGGTTTGTTGCTGTGGGCGCTCTTCTCAACCGGGAGTAAAGCCTTGGATAAGAACAGGAATTTGCCGCACAATGATCCGCAATCGCCTTATACTCAGTTTATCCGGTTGTCCCTTCAGGAAGATAGCGGATGGCGGATAAAAGAGAAAAAGAAAATAACGGATTCGCTGGCAGGCTATCACCTGCCGGACGGCGGATACATGAATACAACAGGCGGATTGACTGCTACCACGAACGCAACCGTGGCTGCTTTGTCTGTCGTAGGTCAGTTGACCGGATATAAAGGAAATGAGGATGTGCTCTTTTTGCGTGACAGGCAACATGCAACGGGCGGATTTAGCGCAGCAGCGGCTTCCCCCGTTCCCGATATGCTATCCACAGCGACTTCGCTTTTTATATTGAGTTGCTATGGCATAGCGCCCAAGTATCCGGTGCGTGATTTTATCGAAGCCCATTGGTTGGATTCGGGAGGCTTTGCCGCCACATTACTGGAGGAGCAGAGCGATGTGGAATATACTTTTTACGGATTGTTGGCATTAGGAAGCATATAACAAATGGATAGAAAACAGAAGATAAATGAAATGACTGAAGCTGTCCGGAAACGGTTATTGGAAAGCCGTGTTCCGGATGAACTTATGTGGAGAGGAGAATTGTCGTCGAGCGCAATCTCTACCTCCGTATCTGTTTTTGCCTTATATATGGTGGACAAAGATAAGTATGCCACACATATTCAGAATGGAGCTGCCTGGTTAGTAAGCACCATGCATCCGGATGGTTCTTGGGGAGACAGCATCGAAAGTCCTTCCAATATGACAGCCACGTTGCTCACGTATGCTTCCCTTTCAGCGGTTGCCGCCCCTCCACAAGAGGCGAAAGAATACCTGAATGGAAAATTCGGCGGCATTTCCGATTCGCATATTGTTGAAGGAGTTCTTGCCTATTATGGGAAAGACCTGACATTCTCTGTTCCTATTCTCGTAATGTGTGCCTTAGCCGGGGTTATTTCCGGTTGGGACAAAATACCGCAACTGCCTTTTGAAGTATCAGTACTACCGCAAAAGCTGTTTCGCTTCTTCCGGCTTCCTGTAGTGAGTTACGCCATTCCGGCATTAATTGCCGTAGGTATAGTAAGATATAAAAAGGGGAAAAAGAATATCCTATCCCCCATACGCGAGTCTTTTATCAAGAAATCACTTGTTGTGCTTGAGAAGCTTCAGCCTTCCAACGGTGGATTTCTGGAAGCCGCACCTTTGACTGCATTTGTCACCATGTGCATGAGTGGCGCCGGTTATCGGGGTCATATTGCTACACAACAAGCTGTTTCCTTCCTTATAAGCAATGTCCGCCAAGACGGCGCTTGGCCCATTGATACCGACTTGGCTTCTTGGGTTACCGCATTAAGCGTAAGGGCGCTTGGAAATGACATAAAGGACAAGCAACCGCTTGCCGAAAAAATCAAGCAACATGCTTTTGCCTTCGAGCATCCTTTTACCGGAGCCAAGGAAGGGGGGTGGGCATGGACAGACCTGCCGGGCGCCGTACCCGATGCTGACGACACCGCCGGCGCATTGGTTGCCCTTCATATCCTGTTGGACGGAGTCTATTGTCCCGAAGTAGGGAAAGGAATCGAATGGTTATTAGCACTCCAAAACACAGACGGCGGGATGCCCACGTTTTGCAAAGGATGGGGGAAATTGCCTTTTGACAGAAGCAGTCCGGACATATCGGCTCATTCCATATTGGCCTTTCAATTATGGTTGGACGTACTTCCCGGTAAACTGCAAAACAAATGCAGGAAGAGCATGCTGCGAATGTTGAAATGGATGCAGCGTGCACAAGCGGCTGACGGGTCATGGATACCTTTATGGTTTGGCGATCAGGATGCCAAAGACGAACAATCGCCAATCTATGGGACTACGATGACTGTGGAATATTTAGCCACATCCAAAGAACCGATAGCCCATAAGATGTTTCAGAAAGGATTGGAATACATTCTTTCGGCACAAAACGCCGACGGCGGTTGGGGAGGAGCCAAAGGTGTTCCATCCAAGGTTACGTTAACCGCACGGGCGTTAAGCGCATTGGCTTCATATCCTGAAACAGATGTAACTGTTATAGAGAGGTCTTTCGATTACCTGTACGAAAAATACAAGACCGGAGAATTGTATCAACGCGAACCGATCGGATTGTATTTCTCCCGGCTCTGGTATTCGGAGGAATTATACAATGTAACGTTTGTGCTGAATGCATTGAAGAAAACAAATGTGAGACTAAATTCAAAATCAGAACTATAAATAATAATACAATGATGAAAAAAGGACTTATTTTATGCTTGTCATTTCTTGCGCTGTCTTTATCTGCGCAGAATAATATTCAGTGGAGAGGAACCGATCGTACCGGTATATATCATGAAACCGGACTATTGAAAACTTGGCCGGAAGCCGGCCCTGCTTTAATGTGGAGCTATAACGGATTGGGAGAAGGACACTCTTCCGTGGCCGTTGACTCGGATAAACTTTACGTAACCGGATTGACTGACGGAAAGGGATACATCTACGTATTCGATACAAAAGGTAAATTGCTGAATAAAAAGGAATACGGCCCCGAATGGGCGGAGAGCTACAATGGTTCTCGCGGAACGGTCACGATTAACGAAGGTAAGATTTACCTTATCACCGGAATGGCCGAAATCTATTGTATCGACCAGCAAAACCTGAATGTGCTGTGGAAGAAAAACTTTATGAAAGACTTTAATGGAGCAAACATACAGTGGGGCGTTTGCGAAACACCGTTAATCATAGGAGAAAAAGTGATAGCCACGCCCGGTGGAAAAGAAAACAATGTTGTAGCGCTCAATAAGAATACCGGAGCTACAATCTGGAGTTGCGCAGGTGAAGGAGATTCATCAGCTTATTGTTCGCCGCTGTATATTGCCGGTCAAAAGATTCCTCAGATAGTTACCATGACTGCCAACCACATTATAGGTATCAATGCGGCAACGGGTGAAAAACTGTGGTCGTATCCGAATAAGAACCGGCATGATGTACATGCCAATACGCCTGTGTACAGTGATGGCATGATACTCTGTACCAGCGGATACGGAAAAGGTTCCACAATGTTGCGCTTGATTAACGACGGACGTGGTGTTGAACAAGTATGGTTCAATGGCGAACTGGACAACCGTATCGGAGCGATGGTAAAGGTGGGTGACTATGCTTATGGCTCGGGAGACGCCAATCGTTTCTGGTTCTGTGTAGACTGGAAAACCGGAGAGATTAAGTGGAAACAAAGAGGATTGGCAATGGGTAACACTATCGCTAACGAAGGAATGCTTTACTGCTACACCGATCGCGGCGAAATGGTACTGGCAAAGGCTACTCCCGAGAAGTTCGATATTGTCAGCAAATTCCCGATTACACTTGGAACCGAACAACACTGGGCACATCCTATAATTTACAAAGGTGTGTTATACGTACGTCACGGTGATACGTTAATGGCATATCAGATTAAGTAACAGTCAGGAGAAAAAAGAATAAAATAAGAAAAGATAGAAAATCATGAAAGCGAAGAATAAAGTCAGGTTTTTGATAGGTATGCTTGTCGTACTAAACATCTTTGGTCAGGAGTCGAAAGCGCAGGATTGGCCGCAGTGGAGAGGCGAGAACCGGAGCGGTATTTCAAAAGAAAGCGGTCTCAATCTGGATTGGGCTAATAAGACGCCCTCTCTTTCGTGGGTATTCAGACAAGCGGGAACCGGTTATTCATCCCCTTCTATAGTTGGAACAACACTCTACTGTCAGGGGGCTATGGACGGAAACGGATTTGCATTTGCGTTGGACACCCAAACCGGAAACTTAAAGTGGAAACAGGGACTCGGTGAGGAATCTGTTCCGGATAGAGAAAACTGTCCCCGCGGATCGGTTACGGTAGATGGAGACAAGCTCTACCTGATTCGCGGTATTGGTCAGATACATTGTCTTTCAGCCACTGATGGTAAGGTGCTTTGGCAGAAAGATTTTGTTGGAGACTTCAACGGTAAATACATGTCGCGTTGGGGCTACAGCGAATCACCTTTGGTAGATGGCGACCTTGTTATTTGCACGCCAGGCGGCACCGATGGAACTTTGGTGGCGCTCAACAAGAATACCGGTGAAGTAGCCTGGAGAACCAAAGAGTGGACGGATGAAGCGGGCTATTCATCTCCTATCGTTATTGAAGTCGATGGAATGCGGCAGTATATCCAACAATCAGCTAAAGGCGTAGCAGGTGTGTCGGCAAAAGACGGCAAGTTGTTATGGTGCGTAGAAATACCCGGCTACAGGACAGCAGTTATCCCTACTCCGATATACGATGCTCCTGTCGTTTACGTTACAGCCGGTTATAATGCCGGTTCCACATGTATCCGACTTACCAAAGAGGGAGACGGTATGAAAGCCGAAACCCTTTACAGCAATAAAAACATGGTCAATCAGCACGGTGGCGTAGTATTGATGGATGGTCACATATATGGTCATTCGGACAACTCCGGATGGACATGCCAGAATTTAGAGACAGGCGAAAAGATATGGAGCCAGCGAAACAGAGAAGGCGTTACCCGAGGCAGTGTAGTAGGAGTTGACAATCACTTGATTCTCCTTGACGAGCGTTCCGGAAAACTTGCCGTTGTAGCCGCTTCGCCGGAAGGATGGAAAGAAGTAAGCCGGATGGAATTTCCGGAACGTACCCAGATACAAACAACAGACAACATGATCTGGGCGCATCCGGTTATTGCAAATGGCAAGTTATACTTAAGGGATCACGACCTGCTGTTCTGCTTAAATTTATCAAAGTAACAACGAATGAAACGCATAGGACTTCTTTGCCTGTTCATTTTCGCAGGTTATATCTTATCGGCACAGGAGGATATCGGGTGGCGGTACGACCGTACAGGCGTTTATAAGGAAACCGGACTGCTCAAATCGTGGCCTGCCGATGGCCCTGAACTGCTGTGGCATTTTGATGGGTTAGGACAGGGATTCTCGTCGGTTTCGATTAGTTCCGATAAGCTATATATAACCGGAATGACAGATGATATAGGTTTTCTTTATGTATTGGATACGCAAGGCAAATTATTGAATAAAAAGGAATATGGCAAGGAATGGCATACAAGCTATGTGGGTAGCCGTGGTACCGTTATTCCCGATGAAGGCCGATTGTATGTAGTCAGCGGCACGGGAAAGTTGATTTGCTTTAACGAATCCGACCTAAAGATACTGTGGCAAAAAAGTATGTATGATGATTTCGGAGGTGAAGTCCCCAAATACGGAGTGAATGAGTCACCGTTGATTGTCGGAGATAAGCTGATATTTACTCCGGGCGGGAAAGAATACAATGTGGTTGCCCTGAACAAGAAAACCGGTGATTTGATATGGAGTTCAAAAGCGATGGGGGACATATCCAGCTATTGTTGCCCGATATATATCAAGGATCAACAAATTCCCCAAGTAGTTACTTTAACAGGACATCATGCTGTAGGCATTGATATTTCGAATGGTAATTTGCTTTGGTCTTTCCCGTTTACCAACCGTTTCTTTGAGCATCCCAATACTCCGGTATATGGAGAGGGGACGATACTCTGTACCAGTAGCTACGGTGTAGGTTCGGTAATGCTGCGCCTGACCGAAGGAGGGAAAAACGTGGAGCAAGTCTGGAACTCCGTCAATCTTGATTCCCGGACAGGGCACATGCTGAAGATTGGGAACTATGCGTATGGCGCAGGCGATTATGGAAAAGGAAGCTGGTATTGTGTAGACTGGAAAACCGGAGAAGCGCAATACAAGGACAGGAGTATTGCTACCGGAGCAGTCATAGCGGCGGAAGGTATGCTTTACTGCTATTCGGAAAAGGGTGATATGGCATTGGTTCGGGCAATACCGGAGAAGTTTGACCTGATCAGTAAGTTCCGCATAACACTTGGTACCGAACAACACTGGGCGCATCCGGTCATATATAAAGGAGTATTGTATGTACGGCACGGAGATACGTTGATGGCATATAAAATAAAGTAAGTATAAAGTTCAATATTCTTAATCGTGAAAGATAAAAGGATCATAACCGGTGTTACAATCTTAATGGTGTTCGTATATATCGGTATTTTAGTCGGGTGGCATCTTTATACTCCCCGGGAAAGTCTTATTATACAGTCGCCCGGTGCGGATAACCGCCCAGAAGGATTGGCCCGAACAGCAAATGATGTGCTGATTGGTGAGTTTTTCATGAAATACGACGATGTTTCCTCCGGGCTTACCGGGAAGTGGAGCAGCTTTCGAGGAGAACTGACATCCAATATCATAGAAACGCCGGAAACGATTAATACTTCCGAAGAAGAATACCCTGTTCTATGGAGCGTTGAAACCGGAGAAGGACATGCGGCGTCGGTAATCTACAATGGTAGAGTATATTTCCTGGATTACAATGAACAAATGAGTTCCGATGCTCTACGTTGCTTCTCGCTGGAAACCGGCAAGGAACTCTGGCGCAGATGGTATCGCGTACCTATCAAACGGAATCACGGGTTTTCACGTACGGTTCCGGCAATAGGTGACAACTATATTATCACAATCGGGCCGGAGGGGCATGTGATGTGTTGTGACCCGGTAACCGGTGATATGAAATGGTCGCTCGACATGCAAAAGGAATTTAAGACTGAGGTTCCTTTCTGGTACACCGGTCAGTGTCCGCGTGTCGATAATAATGTTTTGATTCTGGCTCCCGCCGGTGAAGAAACACTACTTGCCGGACTGGATTGCCTGACCGGAGAGGTTCTTTGGACTACTCCCAACACTCTTAACTATAAGATGTCCCATTCTTCGGTTATGCCGATGACATTGGGAGGCAAAAGAATGTACGTTTACATTGGCGTTGGAGGTATTTGCGCCGTTTCGGCAGAAGAAAAAGACCGTGGAACCTTATTGTGGGAAACAAGCAAATGGCAGCCTTCGGTAGTTGCTCCGTCTCCGCTTCAGGTATCATCCAACCAGATATTTATGGTAGCCGGCTATGGCACGGGAGGAGCTTTGCTACGGGTAGATAATTCCGGTGGTAAATGGATTGCAACAGTTACCGACCAATACAAACCCAATGAAGGTTTATCCAGCGAACAGCAGACGCCCATACTATATAATAATATGATTATCAGCATAATGCCCAAAGACGGTGGCGGACTCCGCGGCAGATTGGTTTACTATTCGCCTGCCAACCTCCGTTCGCCGGTATGGACTTCGGCTGCCGGTGAACAATTCGGCCTCGGCCCTTATATCATCATCAATAAGAACCTGTTCGTTTTTAAAGACGACGGAGAACTGTATGTGTATGAAGTGGGGCAACGCAATATGAAACTATTGAAGAAACAGCGAATCATGGATGGGGCGGACGCTTGGGGACCTTTGTCTTATGCTGACGGAATGCTGATTGTACGGGATGCTCATACCATAAAATGTCTTAGAATAATATAACTCTCAACTATGGAACAGAACTCTGATAACCAAAAGATATCGCGCAGGAAATTCATTCAGGCATGTGGCTCTCTACTTGCCGGGGGAAGTATAGTGGGCTTAACGGGCTTTTTGTTTCACAGAAACCTGGTCAGTCCGAAGGAAACCCATCAAAGAAATGGGGAAAGCCGGAAAGAAGATGCACTGCCATCTCCTTACAAACTGTTATCCTCCTTCAAAGTTCCTGATTTTATTGAAGCTTTTGAACTGAACGGCACCCGGATTATAGTTGCAGCCTCTAATAATATCTTTATCTATGATACGGCAGGAAACCTGATGAATAACTTTGCTGTCGGCAGTAATGTCCGCGACATAGCTACCGATGACAATCATATCTATCTGCTTTTTCCCACCCGGATTGAGGTTTACACACCGCAGGGCGAATGGCTGCGCGACTGGGAGGCATGCAGCGACCAATCCGATTACTGTTCGATGACAGTTACCCCCGAAGCCGTGTTTGTAACGGACGCAGCTAATAAAAACATCTGCCAATATACCAAGGAAGGCGGTTTTACGAGATTCATTCAAAGTCCCGACGGCTTCATCATCCCCAGCTATTCTTTCGGCATCACTTATACGAATGGAACCGTATATTGTTCCAATCCGGGAAGACATAAAGTAGAAAAATACACCCCGGATGGTGAATATATCGGTTCTTTCGGAGAGTCGGGAGGAGCTGCAGGCATGTTCTGCGGATGCTGTAATCCGGTTCACCTGACATATACTCCTGCGGGGAATATCCTCACTTCCGAGAAAGGGAATCCGCGCATCAGTTGCTATAGTGCGGATGGTAAATTCCGCAATGTGTTGCTTGATAGCAAAACCCTGGGAGGCGGTAGCACGGCTTATGATATAAAAAACCATAAAGACAAACTATTTGTGGCAGGCAAGGATATGATTTCCATATTCCAATATGACGGAACATCGGCGGCAAAAACGGCCTGCTCGGATTGCAAAGTGAATTGTCCGCTCAAAGAAGGTGTTCTATTATAAGTTGCAATCAATGAAAAAATTATTCATATAATATAAGGATATACCATGAAAAATAAAATTCTTCTCTGCGTTTGCAGTGTTTTCGCATTTATTACAGTCTCCGCTCAGGGACAGGAAAACTGGGCTCAGTTTCGTGGTCTTAATGGTCAGGGTATTTCTAAAGCAAAAGATACTCCGGTACGCTGGAGCACTGAAGAAAACATAGCCTGGAAAACAGATATCCCGGGCGAAGCGTGGTCATCACCAATTGTTTGGAATGATCATATTTTCGTTACCACGGCAACGGAAGACGGTAAGAATTGCCATGTCATTGCTATAGACCGTATAACCGGCAAAATTCTTTGGAATAAAATTGTATTCACACAACAACCGAGTCAACACAGGCATGAGATGAATTCTTACGCTACGCCAACACCGGCTACAGACGGTAAAACCGTTTTTGCGGTTTTTAGTGGTGGTGGTTTTGCTGCTTTAGACTTTGAAGGTAATATCCGATGGACTAATAACGAACTGGATTTCTATTCCCATCACGGTATGGGAACATCTCCAATTCTGTATGGCGACCTGTTACTTTTAGCTGTTAATCATAGCAACCGTGAAGAACCGAAGTCCTTAGGTTTCCAAGAACTATGGGACAAATCATATTTGCTGGCACTCGATAAGAATACCGGCAAAGAACGTTGGCGGGGAACAAGGGGAATGACACGCATCGCACACTCCACGCCGGCAGTGATGCAAGTCAACGGCAAAGATCAGATAATCAGTTCGGCAGGTGACGTGATACAAGGATTTAATCCCGCTGACGGAAAACTAATATGGACTGTCACCAGCGTTGGCGAACCATGCGTGCCGTCTATCGTTATAGGCGACGGGCTGATTTATGCGTCGCACACCAACCGCGCACCCATTATGGCGGTTCGTCCCGATGGGCAGGGAGACTGTACGACCACCCACATTGCTTGGAAGCAAGAAGGTTATACGCCGATGATGTCCTCGTTCCTGTACGTAAAGCCCTATCTGTACACATGTCCCGACAACCGGGTGTGCTGCTTAGATGCCTCTACGGGCGAGTTCCTGTGGCAAATTCGCTTGAGGGGCGGACAACTGAACCCGTCGCCACTCTATGCCGACGGAAAAATCTACGTACTCTCTGAACGAGGAACAACCACCGTATTGAAACCCTCTGCCGACCCGAAAGAACCTGCGGAAATACTTGCAACAAACGAATTGAACGCACTAACCCGCGCCTCGATAGCCGTAGCAGGAAAGCAACTGATTATACGTACTGCCAATCATTTATGGTGCATTGGAAAGTAAAAATCATGTTCTGCAAAGGTGTTCTATACGGTTTTTGCACGGGATATGATTTACACTAAGTTACAACCAAACGATATATTGATTATAGATGAAAGAAAACGAAAACAAACATAGTCCGGTATCACGCCGGAAATTCCTACAGGTTTTGGGAACGGCTGTAGCAGGCGGAACAATCCTCTCTGTTTTCGGAGGATTGGTGTACAAAGCAAGAGGACAAGAGGCAAGTCATTACTGGCAAATTGACCCTCAGAAATGTACACAGTGCGGACGGTGTGAAACGGAATGCGTACTCCCCATTTCCGCCGTCAAATGTATTCATGCCAATAAGGTATGCGGCTACTGCGACCTGTGTGGAGGATACTACCGCTCCAATGTCAAGGAACTTAATACCGCCGCCGAAAACCTGATGTGCCCTACCGGAGCCATCGAACGTAAATTCGTGGAAGATCCTTACTTTGAATATACCATCAATGAAGACTTGTGCAACGGATGTGGGAAATGTGTTAAAGGATGCGGTTCTTTCGGCAACGGCTCACTTTATCTCCAGATTAAACGTGACTTGTGCACAGATTGCAATGAATGTACAATAGCTACCGTATGTCCGTCGGACGCAATCACCCGCGTACCGCTTGGAACAGCTTATAAACTAAAAGAATGAAGATGAAGAAGTTACTTTTAACAGGCCTATCGTTGCTGTTTCTCGGACAGGTGAATGCTCAGAACAGATTCCCCAAACCCGACTTCGAGTCCGGCTATCAATATCCCGAAATAACTTATCCTGTACCCGACGAAATGTCATGGGTCACTGTTGATATTATCCTGTTGATTCTCTTAATGGGCATTGTTGCGTGGGCGATACTCAAAAAGCGGACACGCAAACCTGTTATATGGGTGTCTATCATCTCCGTAGGCTATTTTGGATTCTTCCGTAGCGGATGTGTCTGTAGCATCGGCGCCATTCAAAACGTATCGTTGGCATTGGTCGACAGTACCTACATCTTGCCTTTATCCGTATTACTGTTCTTTATCCTTCCCATCCTGTTCGCCTTTTTGTTTGGCAGGGTGTTTTGCGCCGGAGTCTGTCCGTTTGGAGCCTTGCAGGAACTGGTGAACCTGAAGAACTATAGATTACCCAAATCACTAACCACTGTATTGGGTATGATTCCCTGGATTTACCTCATCTATGCAATCCTGTACGCTGTTACGCGGAGTAGTTTCATCATCTGCCGTTTTGATCCGTTTATCGGAATCTTCCGGTTAGGGGGAGATTTCGGGTTGATTGTATTTGGTGTTCTGTTACTTATAATATCCATCTTTACGGGAAGACCGTTCTGCCGCTTCATTTGTCCGTACGGAGCGCTGTTAAGTTTGTTCTCCCGCGTATCGGTATGGAAGATTGAACTGACCCGGAAAACATGTATCAACTGTGACCTTTGCCGCAATGCTTGTCCGGTGGACGCCATCGAACCTCCTTACGAAAACAAAGTGAAAGAAACCCGTTTGCAGGGAGTGAAACGTATTATTACCTATCTGATAGTCCTTCCGTTCATGCTTCTTGCCGGGGCATTCCTCATGCGTTCGGTCAGCAGCGATTTGAGCCGTGCTCACAAAGATGTACGCCTCTACGATATGGTCATGTCACACGAGGCCGATCCGCAAGATGTTCTTTCCATTGACTTGGAAGCATTCTACGGACAAGGAGGAACTGTCGAAGAACTCACCGAAACTTATGAAAAAGTGCAGGCCGATTTTAAACTGTATTCCACCATTGCAGGCGCCTTATTCGGACTTGTTATTGGAATTACTTTAATCGGACTGTCTGTCAAACGGACGCGCAAGCAATACGCAATTAACCGTGCCGGCTGCGTGGCGTGTGGCAGGTGTTTCAGTTATTGCCCGCAAAATAGCTTGAAAGAGAAGTAATCTTTATCTTCAAACAGGAGATATATATCTCCAAGCTGGAGATGCATATCTTCAACTTAGAGATGTTCATCTCCAGGCTGGAGATAAACTTTCATCCTAACCACAGGTATCTTCATCCCTATGGAGAGCATCTCTCAAAGCTTAGAAAGGATTTTCTCATCACTAACTGTTGGCACAACATCATTAATGCATAGAAATCAATGACTGAATGTGAAATGCAGAAGTCTTATTTTTAGGTTTTCTTATTGTAAGGTTTTAACAGAATTCGTACCTTTGAAACCTTAACGTTTTAGGGAATAGGTATGATCGGGTAAAAAGAAGATGGAAAATGAAAAGTTCATTACCGTTCTGACAGCTACTTTCGGATACGAAGTGGCGGTAATCCGGGGTAGATTAGAATCGGAAGGCATCACTTGTTTTGTGCAGGATGAATTGACGGTTCAAGTTAGCCCCTTTTATTCTAATGCCATTGGTGGAGTGAAACTTCAGGTCAGGGAGAACGATTTGGAGCAGGCTGTTGAAATTCTGGAAGAGGCGGGATATATTAAAGACGGAGATTCAGAAGTATCCGACAAATTGTTTCCGTTGAATGGATATCCCCATGAACAGGAAAATGCAAATAACAAAGCGGAAGCAGTATGCCCGTATTGCGGTTCGAGGGAAGTTGCACCAGTCAAAAAAGCGGGCTGGCTCTTTCTGCTTACTTCGCTATTATGTGCGTGTCCTACACCGTTTATTCAAAAAAAACATTATTGCTTTAACTGTAAACAAGAATTTAAGAACAAACATAAATTATGAAGTGTATGAGAAAGTTGATTATAGGTTTATTATTATTAAGTGCTTCCATCAATGGATTCGCTCAGTCGGGAGAGAAGAACTTCATCGACCAGAACTACATTGAAGTCACAGGAAAGGCAGAGCTGGAAATCTCGCCTGATATGATTTATTTGAAAATTACGTTGAGCGACAAAAACAATAAGGGTAAATTGACTCTCTCTGAAATTGAGAAAGAGATGATCAACAAACTGACGTCACTTGGCATTGATACAAGCAAAGACCTGTCGCTGGCAGACTTTGCGAGTAATTTAAGGGCGTATATCTTAAAATCAAATGCAGTAATACTCTCAAAGCAATATCAACTGATTGTTCATGACTCTAAAACCTTGCAAAAGGTATTCTTTGAACTCCAGGAATTAGGAATATCGGATGTATCAATCGAAAAAACGGAGCATTCGAAGATTGAACAGTACCGGAAGGAGGTTAAAGTGTCCGCCATTAAAGCGGCGAAAGAGAAAGCTGAATTATTGGCCGCAGCGCTGAATCAAAAAACAGGGAGAGCCTTATTTATCAGGGAAGCAGATAATATGACTCCCTATGTGGCTTCTAATACATTAGGAGGCAGAGGTGCCGGTTATGTAGACCCAAATATGAAAATACAAGGTATATCGAACAATTCAACGGAAACCGATATTGAACTTGAGAAAATAAAAGTTGAAAGTACAATTTTAGTGCGGTTTGCATTGGAGTGAACTCAAGATATTGATTCGTAAGCCCCAGATACAAAAGAATATATACTAAATATCAAACTATTGATTTTAAAAACATGAAAAGAGCAATCCTCCGGAACATTGCCATCGTATCGGCTATTTTTATAGTCACTTTCTCAATCATGCTGATTACCAATTATTTTCAGGTGAGAGGCGCCACGCCGCTACAAACCGAGGTAATGGAAACATTGAAAGGGATAAACGACCAGAACGCAAACAATCAGGTTTTGCAGGAACAGATACGTCAACTTGACCTTTTGGCAAGAAAAGCTTATTTCGTGCAAATGGATCATTTGAAAACCGGAGCCTATATCTTGATAGGTATGCTGGTTGTCTTTATCGTTTGTACCCGTTTCTATTTTGCCCGTGACAAGAACATTCCGGATAAGGATATTGCTCCGATTGACGAATGGGTGATTAAAACAAAAGCGCGGGGCTATGTGACCTGGGTGGCAACAAGCATCGTAGCTGTGGCTGTAGTCTTCGTTCTGTTGAGTTCTCCTTTTCTAAAACAATTGGGGCAACCTGAAGATAAGGAGCAATCTGAAATGATAGCCGATGCACAGGAGGTTTCCGAAGATACAAACAGTCCTATCATTTCTCCGGTTGAAGAAGATACAATCGCTATTGATGAAGACACAGCAAAAGCTGTAGCAGATGCAGATACGGTAAAAACAGCAATAGATACGGTCGCTACGGGAACCGTACAGCCTGTCATCTCCAAAATCACTCATAATGCTTTCCGTGGAAACAACTCCAATGGCGTATCTTCCGCTAAAGGGTTACCGGTGAAATGGGACTTAGCCAAAGGAACGAACATAGCATGGAAACAAAAGATACCTCGCAAAGGATACAACTCTCCGGTAATTAATGGAAACAAAGTCTTTTTTTCCGGCGCCGACGAGCAAGCCCGCGAACTGTATTGTTATGACTTGACTACCGGAGACAAGATATGGTCGTTGGCTGCGGCAAATATATCCGGATCTCCTTCGCAAATGCCCAAAACCACTGAGGATACCGGCTTGGCGGCATCAACTGTGGCTACGAACGGCAAACAGGTCTGCGCCATATTTGCCACCGGTGATATTATATGCGCCGATATGGATGGCAAACAGCTTTGGGCAAAGAACCTCGGTGTACCTGATAATCACTACGGATATGCTTCTTCGCTGCTGACATTCGGCAACTTGGTTATTGTCCAGTACGACAATCAGAAATCTCCTAAATTGATTGCTTTCAATCTTGCAACCGGCGCTCAAGTGTGGAGCAAAGAGCGGAAAGAGAAAATCACATGGAGTTCTCCCATCATAGCTTATGTCAATAACTCTCCCCAATTGGTGCTAATGGGAAATCCGGCAGTCACGGCTTACAATCCGAACAACGGCGAAGAGTTGTGGCGTGTAGAATGTCTGTCGGGAGAGGTTAGCGCCAGTGCTTGCAGTTCCAATGGTATTGTTTTCGGCGCCAGCGAAAACTCCACATTGGTTGCTATCAACGGAACCGACGGTACTGTTTTATGGGAAAGTCATGACTTCCTTCCCGAAGTATCCAGTCCGGTTGCGACAAAAAATAATCTCTACCTCGCCACCAGTTACGGCGTTGCTGCTGCTTACGATGTCCAAACAGGAGAATTACGCAAGGGGCATGAACTGAATACGGAATTTTACTCTTCCCCCATCATTGCCGAAGGAAAGGTTTATCTCTTCAGCAACGACGGAAAGATGCACATATTTGCTGCCAATAATGAATTCCAGCTGTTGAACGCTTTTGAAACAGGCGAGAAGACATTTGCCACTCCTGCCTTTACGGATGGGAAAATTGTAGTGAGAACAGAGAATAGTATTTATTGTGTGGCGGAGAGGTAATTATGAATGAGATAGCGAAAGTAAACAACCTGAAGTACCATATTTTCCAGACAGTGTCTGGAATATTAAGTTGGTCACAGCCTAAATGTAGAAGATATACGGAGATTACTTTATTAGAAGAAAGTTTAGATTGTCTGAGTGGCAAACCTGATATATGCTGGCCTTATGGCTTTCAATATTTGGATGATTATTATAAAAATTGGGATACACGAACATTTATAGATATTGCAAAAGGTGAATTTGCCAATTACATAAAAGAGAAACTGAAAGTTATCCTGAAAGGAATGAAAGAAATGAAAGAAAGACAAATTGAACTCCCTTAATTATGAATAACATGGTGGAGAAAATTAATAATAGAATGGACAGGAGAGCACATTATGCTAATCAATAACAACGAATATTTCGAAATTCTGAGCGATATAAAAAAGCAGATTCGCGAAGCTCAGTATAGAGCGGTTCTTGATATAAACAGAGAACAGATTATACTGTTTTGGAACATCGGGAAGGCCATATCTGCCAATGTAAAATATGGGAATAAGTTTGTGGATAATCTTGCTAAAGATATAAAGTTGGCGTTTCCGGAAGCAAAAGGGTATTCAGTTAGAAATCTCAATTATATGAAGAGATTTGCCGAAATAATTACCGATGAACGAATTTTGCAGTCAGTGGCTGCAAAATTGAGTTGGACACACAATACAGCATTGCTTATTAAAATCAAAGATCAGAATATCTATAAATGGTATGGTGAGCAAACAATAGAGAATGGATGGTCTGTTAGTGTTCTGGAAGACCGTCTTCAAATGAAAACTTATGAAAGGCAAGCTATAAGTGAGAAAGCAACCAATTATGAACGGTTGTTACCTGATCCACAAAGCAAACTGGCAACAGAGACATTGAAAAGCCCTTTCGTCTTTGATTTCATTGAAAAAAGAGATGGGATTATTGAACGCGAAATAGAAAACGAACTTATAGCCAACATCGCCAAAACATTGCTCGAACTCGGTACAGGCTTTGCTTTTATCGGCAATCAGTATCATCTGGAAATAAGTAACCGGGATTATTATATCGACTTGTTGTTCTATAACACCAAATTGCGTTGCTATGTGGTGATAGAACTCAAAAACACAGAATTTAAGCCCGAATATGCGGGCAAACTCAATTTTTATCTCTCTGCTATCGACGACATATTGAAACATCCGCAAGATAATCCCACTATTGGTATTATGCTTTGCAAAACGAGAGATAAACTGACTGCCGAATACGCCTTGAAGGACATCAACAAACCAATAGGCGTAAGCGAATACAAGTTGAGTGATTTTGTACCTGCCGAGTTTGTTGATACACTGCCAAGTGCAGATGATATAGAAAAAAGGGTGAAAGCTCAGTTGGATATAGATAACATGGAGAATAGCGCTTATGGCATGTGATTGTAAAAATAATATAGGTCGAACAAAAGATGATATAATAGCCGGAGTGGATGCCATCATTGAACAGGTTGGTACATCCCGGCACACCATCATACCTTTGTTACAGGCATTACAGGAGAAGTTCAGTTATCTTCCTTCGGTAGCTATTGAACGTATATATGAAAAGACGGAGATTGACCGTGCGCAATTAATCAGTGTCTCTACTTTCTATTCAGGGTTCCGCCATATCCCTTATGGGAAACATCTTATCAAAGTCTGTACCGGAACAGCCTGCCACGTGAAAGGAGCCGGCAATGTGTACGACTCTTTCAAACGGGAACTGAAAATGGAAGATGAAAGCATTACCACTGCCGACCAGCTTTTCTCAATAGAGAAAATTGCCTGCTTGGGGTGTTGTACGCTGGCTCCGGTGGTGCAAATAGACGAGAAGATATACGGCCATGTTATGCCCGGAAGGGTGAATGAAGTCATTGAAGACTTTCTCTCTCAACAGGAAGAAAAAGAAAAGGAAGAGGTGCAGAGCGCCCGACGTAGAATTGCAGGAGAAATCCGCCTCGGCATGGGTTCCTGTTGCCAGGCAAGCGGCTCGACGGATATTTATAAGGAACTGGAAAATGCCGCCAACGAACTGGGTATTGATGTGAATATCAAATCGGTGGGCTGTGTGGGAGTATGCAACAAAGTACCGCTGATAGATGTAGTAATGCCGGACGGCGCAATTACCCGCTATCCCAACGTGAAGGCTACCGAAATAAAGGAAATCCTGCATCACCATTTTAAGCCTGCCGGCTACTTCAAGCGGATAAAAAACAGTTTGCTGAACCATATTGACACCTTCCATACAGATATCACCTGGGACAACGTAGTGTGGAAAAACGAAAATGAACGGACAGGCGTTATCGACAGTTTCCTTACGGGACAAAAACACATCTCCACCGAAGGCTACGGCTTTCTTGCACCGCTGAATATTGATGAGTACATAGCTCACGGTGGTTTCAACGCACTCAGCAATACCATTTCATCGCACACCCGTAAAGAGACAATTCAAACCATACTGAAAAGCGGCATCCGCGGACGCGGCGGCGGAGGTTTCTTAACCGGAAAGAAGTGGGAAATCGTAGCGGCTTCCGATAAAGAAGAAAAGTACGTCATCTGTAATGGCGACGAGGGTGACCCCGGCGCATTCATGGACAGGATGATGTTGGAGTCGTATCCGTTTCGAGTGATTGAGGGCATGATTATAGCCGGATACGCCGTAGGAGCCGACAAGGGAGTATTCTATATCCGCGCCGAATATCCGTTGGCAGTTATCCGCATCCGCACCGCTATTGAGCTTTGCCGTGAACGGAATCTTATCGGAAAGAACATTGCGGGGAGCAACTTTTCGTTTGACATTTCTATTTTTGAAGGTGCAGGAGCTTTTGTCTGCGGTGAAGAAACGGCGCTGATTGCCTCTATTGAAGGTGAACGGGGATTTCCCAGGCAACGCCCGCCTTATCCTGCCGTTGAAGGACTGTTCGGCCGCCCCACATTGGTCAACAACGTAGAAACGCTGAGCCAAATCCCCTACATCGTAAGAAACGGTGCGGACACGTACAGCCAGGTGGGAACGGACGGGAGCAAAGGTACAAAGGTATTCGCCCTCGCGGGGAAAATACGCCACGGCGGGCTGATTGAAGTTCCGATGGGCATCACGCTCAATCAGATTATTGACGACATCGGCGGCGGCGTAGAGGGAGGCGAAAAGCTGAAAGCCGTGCAGATCGGCGGTCCTTCGGGCGGTTGTATTCCCGCACACCTGTGCGATGTTCAGGTGGACTTTGACGCTTTCAACCAGATGGGCGCCATGATGGGTTCCGGTGGTTTGGTGGTATTAAGCGAAAAGGACTGTATGGTGGATGTTGCCCGTTACTTCCTGAGCTTCACCTGCGAGCAGTCGTGCGGCAAGTGTACATTCTGCCGTGTCGGAATCCGCCGTATGCTGGATATACTCGACAAGCTATGCAGTGGAAAAGCCGAGATGGGGGACATTGACAAGCTCGAAGAATTAGCGCTCAACATAAAGAAATCATCGCTTTGCGGATTGGGCAGAAGTGCGCCGAATCCGGTACTCACTACCCTGAAGTACTTCCGCCACGAGTATGAGGAGCACGTAAACGGAATTTGCAGGACAGGAACATGCAAGGATATGATTAAGTACACCATAACCGACGATTGTGTAGGTTGTACCAAGTGCGCCAAGGCTTGTCCGGTTGATGCCATTCCGTATACGCCGTATGAAGTTCATACCATTGATACCAAAGCCTGTGTGCAGTGTGGACTATGCATTGACGAGTGTAGCTTCGACGCCATAAAAAAGGTGGCAGCCATTTGATAGAGTTTGCGGAGTTTATTGCTCAATATACGTATCGCACGCTATATACACCTTATGTACGTGCGCGTGTATGTGTGCGCGCGCATATCCCATGATTTTACATTTTTACTTGCATACCTACACTCACACGCTGTATCGCCTTATTCATGGGCGTTAGAGTAGTGGTGGCAGCAACTTTTTTAGGGTGTATGCAGCTTTTTTACCTACACGCCTTCTTGTTATTGCTATAAAGCCTTTTGAGAAACACTTG
>QMCD01000811.1_pt1 | contig 29569 bp, 27 predicted proteins | sample 1821841 | NCBI WGS metagenome assembly QMCD01 (sample SAMN01991225, study PRJNA193472) | Termite gut metagenome, whole genome shotgun sequencing project. | isolation source: worker | host: Macrotermes natalensis | reverse complement strand
GATTTACGCGGCCGCGGTCCTGTGAAGTTAAAAGTCCTTAAGAAGATCCTATTAAAAGTTTATAAACTATTGACATTAAGTCGAATTTAGGATATTATTAATGTTGAATGAATGAGTAATTTGATTTATTCTTTCAAAATGTGTTAATCTGTTATATTATTCATATTTGATTTATTGAAAGGAACAGGTGTAATTATGTACAAATTAAGAATACGTGAACTTCGGGAAAACCAGGATTTATATCAGCGTCATCTTGCGGAGTATTTAAAAGTATCACAGCAGACCTATTCGAGGTATGAAACTGGAGAGCTGGAACCTTCCCTTGAGAAAATAGTCTTGCTGGCTGATTATTACGATACCAGCGTGGATTATATTTTAGGTCTGACAACATTACTTAAAAGGCACTGGAAAATTGATAAGAATACTAAAAAATCAAAACCGCGCAAAAATCAGGAAAAAGCATAATACCGGTCTTTTATACTAGGGCGTGTTCGAAAATCATCAATATGCACATAAATAGTGATTTTTGCACCGCATTGCGTTAAAAAATCTTGAAAACCGCCGAGGTTAATCTTGAAAACCGCCGAGGTTTCCTGCGATTTTTTGCACTTATCAACGCTGCGGCGCGCACAAAAATCACTTATTTCTATACACATTGCTAATTATCAAACACGCCCTAACCCGCAATTAAAATTATTGTATATTTCCATCTTTTTGCCGCATTGCGTCGTATTCCCCTTCGACAGGCGACAGCCTGTCTTCATCATCAGTCCTAGCGAAGCGGCAAAAATCTGTGAAACATTTTTCAATTATTCAGCAGACATTAATTAAACCCGTCAGGACTCTGTTAAGCGTCCGGGCGGGTTTTTTGTAAACTGCTATAATATATTCATGCAGAAATTACCTCAGCTTTGAGCCGTTCGGTATATCGCCGTCAGCAAAAATAACCCTGGCGGTATCGCCGGCGTCGGCGGCTACGAGCATTCCATTGCTTTCAATCCCGCAAATCGTCGCAGGCTCCAGATTCGCGACAATAATAACCTTTTTCCCAGTCAGGTCTTCGGGAGCGTACCATCCGGCAATCCCCGAAACAATCTGACGTCCGCCGAAACCGTCGTCAAGCTGCAGGCAGAGCAGCTTTTTTGCCTTCGGCACCTTTGAGCAGGATTTTACCTCAGCTATCCTTAAATCAATTTTCCCGAAGCTTGCAATATTTATTAAATCTGGCATAGGAACAGGCTCAGCCTTTTCGGGAACATCATTTTCGCCGGAAGACTGACCGGATAGTATTTCGTTCAGGGCGTCTATCTCTTTTTCGGTATCAATCCTCGGAAACAGAACCCTGCCTTTTACAACGGAGCAGTTCAGCGGAAGAACACCGAATTTCCCGGCGTTTTCATATGTGGCAAGCCCTTTGTCCAGGCAGATTTGCTCCCAGACCTCCGGCATAGAAACAGGCATAAAGCTGGACAGCAGGGTTGTCGCGACCCTGATGCATTCGAGCAGATTGTAAAGCACAGATGCTAGTCGGTTCCTGTTCGCTTCGTCCCTGGCAAGAATCCACGGGGTCGTTTCGTCAATATATTTGTTTGCCCTTGAAACAACCTTAAAAATTTCAGCAAGCGCGCTGTTGATTTGCATTGCGTCAATAAACCCGTCGGTTTTGTCCCTGAGGGAAACAGCCGCGCCTATAAGCTCTTCGTCGGGGAATCCGGATTCCCTTCCTTCGGGGAGAGTACCGCCGAAATATTTCAGAACCATGGCGACGGTTCTTGAAACAAGGTTTCCGAGACCGTTAGCAAGGTCGGTATTTATGCGGTTTATCATTATTTCGTTAGAAAACGAGCTGTCAGAGCCTAAAGCCATCTCGCGCAGGATATGATAACGGACAGCGTCCGCGCCGTACCTTTCGCCCAGCACAAACGGGTCGATTACGTTTCCGATTGATTTGGACATTTTCTGCCCGTTAAAGGTAATCCAGCCATGAACGGCAAGATGCTCAGGAAGCGGCAGCTCAAGAGCCATCAGGATGGCAGGCCATATTATGGCGTGAAACCTCATAATATCCTTTGCCACCATATGGACGCTGCAGGGCCAGTATTTGCTGAAATCATCGTAAACGCCGTTCTCATAGCCAAGTGCGGTAATATAGTTGCACAGCGCGTCAATCCATACGTAAACGACATGGCCGGGGTCGAACGTCACCGGTATTCCCCATTTGAAGGTAGTTCTTGAAACGCATAAATCTTCAAGACCCGGTTTTATAAAATTATTCACAAGCTCGGCTGCCCTTGTTTTCGGCATAAGGTAATCAGTTTCGGTAAGAAGCTTTTCTATTCTGTCTGCGAACAGGGACATTTTAAAGAAATAAGCCTCCTCCTTCGCGTCTTTCACTTCGCGTCCGCATTCGGGACACATACCGTCCTTAAGCTGGGAACCAGTCCAGAAGCTTTCGCACGGGGTACAGTATTTCCCCGAATATTCGCCCTTGTATATAAAGCCCTTATCATAAAGCTTTGTAAAAATATTCTGGATGGATTTGCAGTGATAATCGTCTGTTGTTCGGATATACCTGCCGTAATCAACGTTCATATATTCCCAGAGCTTTTTAAATTCCGCAACGATTCCGTCAACATAAGCCTGCGGGGTAACTCCCTTTTCCTTAGCCTTCTCCTCTATTTTCTGACCGTGTTCATCCGTGCCGGTCAGGAACATGACGTCATAACCCTGCATTTTCTTATAACGGGCAATCGAATCGCAGGCTACGGAGGTATAGCAGTGCCCGATATGGGGATTCCCCGAAGGATAGTAAATGGGCGTAGTGATATAAAAAGTTTTCTGTGCCATTAATATGACCGTCCTTTCCTTTTATAATATGAATATTTATACATTATACCCTATTTTTCTATTTTTGTCATCTGTTTTTCAAAATTTATTTATTATCTTGACAATAAAAACTAAACCGCACCCGATTAAACATAAAAAGTTTGTCGGGTGCGTATTAAAAGTATAAATCGGGATTACAGAGTCTGACAAACAGGATAAAACAACAGAAAGCAATCGGTTATAATTTAAAATTATCAGATAATAATAATTATACGAGGGCAGGATTTCAAAGCTCAATGAAACATTTTTCAACATATTCTATATATGCTTTTTCTGATTTTAACTGGAATAATTTCAGATTTATCGCCTCGCTGTCAGCGAAATACCTGATTTTAGAAATTATTTCCTTAACTTCGGAGGATTTTTGCATAATGGTTTGTTCATTAAGGTTATCAGCTAAATTGCAGATCTTTTCAAGCGTATTAATTGTCTGTCTAGTCTGGTTGAACATCAATGCATAAATCTCCCGGTATGAATCAGTTTTGTTTACGGCATTTTCGCCGCTTGAATATTTTGACAGCATAATTCGTTCCCCTTTGTGAAAATTAATTAATTTATTTATATTATACACCTTTAAAAGGGTAATGTCAATATATTTACTACTATTATAATATCAATTTTTTACCCTGCATAATATACAATTACAATGAGGTGAACGGAAATGGAAATTGATAGAGATATATTTGCGGCAAGGCTGACTCAGCTGAGAGAACAAAAAGGAATTTCCGCACACGAAATGAGCATATCGCTGGGTAACGGGAACAACTACATTAACAATATTGAAAACAAAAAATATTTCCCTAAAATGGAAAATTTTCTATATATATGCGATTTCCTGGATGTTTCCCCGGCGGAATTTTTTGAAATGGACAATAAATATCCGGCGAACCTCAGCAGAATAGTAAGCAATATAAAAATGCTGACCCCGAGCGAGCTTATTCATATAGACGGTATAGTGGAAATCCTGGCAAACAATCATAAAGGCAAAAAATAATAAAAGAGGGGCTACCGCATAATTAGCATTATACACAAAAACGTAGGGTCGACCCTATGTGGCAATGGTAACAACTTAAGAGATTTTACTTTACAATAAGATTCCAGACCAGACGCCAGTTATCAGAAATCTGACCACTGACCACTGCTCACTGTCCACTTATGATTAGAAAGTTATTCGTTTTTTGCTTAAGTTGTTGACATTGCCCTATGTGGTCGGCCGATTAATACGAAATAAACAGATAATTATATGATTTCGTAAAAAACGGGACGCCACACAGGGCGTCCCCTACGTATTAAAGCACATTAACTTCAAATTTGTCTCAAATTTGAAGTTAATGAGATGGCGCTATCTGCGGATAGCGCCCGCTGTGCACACAGCGGAAATCCGTTTAACTTTAAACGAACCGTTTTAAAGTTAAACGACTATTATATAATTTTTTATAAGGCTTGGTTACCTTAATTTGAATCTTTCAATCAAACCGGAAAGAAGGCTTGCCTGGCCGCTCATCTCTTCCGATGCCGCCGCCGATTCTTCGGCTGTGGCGCTGTTCTGCTGAACAACCTGAGTAACTCCGCCTATAGCCGTGTTGATTTGGCTTATAGCGACGGTTTGTTCTTCGGATGAACGGGCTATATTCGATATAATTCTGTTGCTTTCGCTGATACCCTCAACGATTTCCTTCAGGCTCGCGGCTGTTTCGCCCGCAATTTTAGTACCCAGCTGCGCTTTTTCCATTGAGTTAGCTATAAGCTCGCCCGTTTCTCTGGCGGAAGCCGCCGATTTAGCCGCCAGGCTTCGCACTTCATCGGAAACGACGGCGAATCCTTTTCCGGCAGCGCCCGCGCGGGCAGCTTCAACCGCCGCGTTAAGGGCGAGAATATTCGTCTGGAATGCAATGTCGTCAATCGCCTTAATTACTTTGCTTATATTCTGGTTAGCGTGGTTAATTTCATTAACAGCGGCAATCATCTGTTCCATTTGTTCGCTGCCCTTTTCGGCATTTTTCATAATAGTTCCGGCGAGCGAAGACGCAATGCTTGTTTCTTCGGCATTCTTCTTTGTCTTATCCGATATGTCGGAAATGGACGCGGAAAGCTCCTGTAAAGTCGCCGCCTGCTGGGTCGAACCGGAAGCAAGGGACTGTGCGCCGTCGGAAATCTGCGAGGAGCCGCTTGTTACCTGTTCGGAGGCGTTGTTAATCTCCCCGAACATTGAATTAAGGTTTTCGACCATCTTTTTAAGGGAATTACCCATTGTATCTTCGGAGGAAAGCGTATTCACCTCTACAGTCAAATCGCCGTCAGCTATTTTTTCAAGTAAACCGGCGTTAATAATAACGCTGTTGCAAAACGACGAAACATTTGCGATTGTCTGTCCGATTTCATCCTTTACAACCGAATATTCGCTTATAATATCGGAATCAGCCTTTGACATTTTGAGGTTGCCGGTTGTTGAAAAGCGTTTCATCGCGCCGCTCATTATGTTCAGCGGCTTGGCGATTAAGCCTGTAAGGTAAACGGCGAAGAATACCGCGGCGGCAACAGCAACAATTACTATAACAAGCAGGACGATGAACAAAGTATCATATGTATCGGTCGCCGTTTCGCTTATGGCTGCCGATGACAAATCGCAGAACTCGGTAGTTTTAGCAAGCCCCTGAGTAATCGGTACGATACACAAGGGACCCCCGTCGACGAAAATCTGATATGCCGTATCGTTGTCGCCGGCTTCCAGAGCGGCGTATAAATTTGTTTTCATATCGGCATAAGCGCCGTTCCATGTGTCCCTTGCCGAATAAAAATCGGTTTCGCTTGATTCGTCAATTATAGTGGTTTCATAAAGCGCGAAGTTTTCCTGCGCTTCGGCGTCGCTTGCCTTGACTCCGTCTATTATATCATTTACTGCTTCGGCGTCGTCGATTGAAAGGAAGAGGTTGCGCAAATCATTACGCTGTGTGGCGAAAATTTCTCTGATATTACCCATCGCCCTTACGGAGGTAAGACCGAAATCATACATTTCATTCGTGATGTCATTAAGGTCTCCTAGTCCGAAAATACCGATAAGACCTACAGCCGCCGTTAAAACGGCGATAATAAGGAAGCTGATTATGAGCTTTAAAGATACCTTTAAATTTTTCATGCGTAATTCCTCCTGATTTTTTAGGTTCATTTGAGCAACAATAGGTTGCGGAAGATAAAATACCTTATTACTTAATTTTAACACCAAACTTCGACAATGTAAACACATTTGCATTAATTTTACTGAATTTTAATATTTTTATAATATAAAAATAACACATGGCAGCAAACGCGCAAATGATGTTTTTTATTGTAATCCCGCTTATAAATTTATATTTTTGAACGCAGCCGCAGTCGCCTGGTTTAAAATCAGAGACAAACTTAAATATACGGGTTTTATTACAGGTATAAAGCACCATTTGGAAAATGTTATTTATATTTTAATACTCACTATAAAATAATTACATAAATAAAGCGTATAATTTGATTGATTAAACGCAAAGGGATGTTAAAATGATTATCGATTCGCATACGCATATTTTCCCCGATAAAATCGCACAGAAGGCAGCCGACGGAATCGGCAGGTTTTACGATATGCTGGTTATGAGGTTCGACGGCACCCTGTCGTCATTGTTTAAAGCCGGGGGGGAAGCCGGAATAGATAGATTCGTAGTCCAGTCAGTGGCTACGACGCCCGCTCAGACAGACAGTATAAACAGTTTTATTTCGGAATGCGTAAAAAAATTCCCCGACAGGCTTTACGGATTCGCAACGGTTCATCCGGATTCTGAGAATATCGCAGGAGAGCTTGACCGGGCGGTTGGAGCGGGGCTGTGCGGAATTAAAATCCATCCCGATTTTCAGCGGTTTAATATAGACTCACCGAAAGCGATGCCGATTTATGAATATGCCCAAAGGCACAAACTACCGGTATTGATTCATACGGGGGATTTCCGCTATGAATGGTCAAAGCCTGTCAGGATGGCAAGAGTGCTTGAACTTTTCCCGGATTTGACGGCAATAGGCGCGCATTTCGGCGGCTGGTCGGAATGGGGGGACGCCAGAAAATATCTGACAGGATACAGGAACTTTTATGTGGATACGTCAAGCTCGCTGTACTCGATGACTCCCGATGAAGCAAAAGCCGCGGTTACAGCATTCGGAGCGGACAGGGTATGCTTCGGGACGGATTACCCGATGTGGAATCCCGCCGAAGAAATGAAGCTTTTTAATAAAATTCCGCTGTCTCAAGAAGAAAGGGAGCTGATTCTGTATAAAAACATTCTGAGGTTGTTATAGTGTGGAGTGTGGAGTTTGGAGTTTGGAGTGTGGAGTTCAATGTCAACAATTAATAAGATTCCAGATGCCAGACTCCAGTTACCAGAAATCTGACCACTGACCACTGCTCACTGACCACTTATGATTATAAAAATTATTCGTTTTCTGATTAAGTTGTAGGCATTGGTGTGGAGTTAGGAATTAAGAATTTTAAAGTATATGTTTTAAATAAAAGCATACCGCCGCAAGGCGGTATACCATCATTGTTATTTGCTAATTTTAATTTTTAATCAATTTTCCGTCCATGTTTCCCATATATCGGGGCAGTAACCTACCGTTGCGTTTCTGCCGTTCCTTACTATAGGCGTTTTATAAAGCCGGGGGTTTTCAGAAAGCTTTTCAGGCTTCGCATCGTCAAGAAGGTACTTTATTACTGAATAATCCTTATGGGATGAGTCGATAAGGTTATCAATCCCTCCAAGAGCCTTAACCACGCTGTCAGTTTCGCCCCTGCTCAGTCCCTTTGCCAGAATATCAACCGACTGGAACTTAATGCCGCGTTCCTTGAAGTAACGTTCGGCTTTTTTAGTGTCAAAGCATTTGCTTTTCCCGAAAATCTGTATGTTCATAATTCTTATTTCCGTGCAAAGGCACGGCATTACTCCCTTCATTTTACCGTAAAAATCCTCCCGTTTTATTAAACGGGAGGATTTAACTGAATTGTCAGTTTAAAGCTGATGACTAAAACCCTACTGGAGAAGAGCCAGAACGCTCTGGGGCAGCTGGTTAGCTTGAGCAAGCATCGACTGAGAAGCCTGAGCAAGGATTTGATTCTTGGTGAAGTTCATCATTTCCGTTGCCATGTCTGTATCACGGATACGTGATTCAGCGGCGGTCAGGTTTTCAGAGGTTACGTTCAGGTTATCAATCTTGTGTTCGAGACGGTTCTGGATAGCGCCGAATGTAGCACGAACCATTGAAACCTTGTTGATTGCAAAGTCGATGGCGTCGATTGCACAGTTAGCAAGAGCCTGGGTGGTAAGGGAGAGACCGGAAGTCTGCAAGCCCTTTGAAGTAACGTTCATGTCAGCCGTCAAAGTATGGCCTGCGCCGGAGAAGCCCTTGGTATAGTTGGAATAGTCAAAAGTAAAGTTTACGGCATCCTTCGACCTTGCGCCGGTCTGGAGGGTAATGCTGGAAACATAGGTCAGCGAAGCTGCGGACTGGTCATAATAGTCTGAAATATCAACCGAGCCTGAAGCGGCTGTTCTGACTGTTCCGGTATGTTCGCCCGTGAATGTAAGCGGGTCGCCGGTTGCTTCAAGACCGTTTGCAAGAGAACCGCCGTTTAAGCAGATAGTTCCGTTAAAGTCGGTATCGGCGATCTGGTCGAGCTCGGAATTGAGCTGGTCAAATTCAAGCTGGATAGCGGCACGGTCAACGGCGTTGTCATAAGTGCCGTTGGCGGACTGAGTAGCAAGGGTTTTCATTCTCTGAAGGATGGAATGAGTTTCGGTCAAAGCGCCTTCAAAGGTCTGAACCATTGAGATGCCGTCTTCGGAGTTTTTAATCGCCTGATTGATACCGCCGATCTGGGACCTCATTTTTTCGGAAACGGCAAGACCTGCGGCGTTATCGCCGGCGCGGTTGATTGCATAACCCGAAGAAAGTTTTTCCAGGGACTTGGAAAGCTTCTTATTGTTGATACCCAAGTATCTGTTGGCGTTAATCGCCGTCATATTGTGCTGTACTACCATAATATTACCTCCTGTAATTTGTAAACCGAATCCATTCGATTTGCATAATAAATAATAAATTTTATTGAACCGCTGATAAAACCCTATTGCGCAATTCGGATTGAAAAAACGGTTCTGCGAAACGGTGATTTAGCAGGAAGAACATTTCCCGGGGAGAAAACCTGACCCGGTTACGTACTTCCGGCTTCTATCTGATATATCGGCAGGCAATAAGCAAACTTTAACATATTTCAGTTAAAAAGTCGCTAAGATTTTACTGGTTTTTTTATGCAAATATATCATAATACTAGTATAAAACTAAAAAAGACCTCCTGCGTTGAATTTCTGCGGGAGGTCCTGTATAAGTTTCAAAGAATATCCGGCGGCGCAGCGTTTGCTTCCTTGACATATATATTATAAAGCCTGGCAAGGCCGTTCCATGTGTAAAAATGTATGCTTTCCGTTATTTTCTGCCTCATTACGGTCTGAAGCTGTCCGACGGTGTTCTGCGTGGGAGCGTCAAGCCTGCCTGTTATTTCGACAAGAGAAATATTGGCGAAAAACTGCGCAATCGTGTTAAGCATTGACTGTATGATAAATACGGTGTATCCCGTGTCCCCCGGCTTTAGCAGATAGTTGACGTCGGTGAACGGTTCTATGGAATCTATGTATTCATTCAATATTATATGCTTCGTATACTCATCATAAATTTTGCTGTTTGACTGCTCGTCGACGGTTCCCGTTACCGGGAGATTATGAATCTCCTGGAATATCTTTACGGCACTGCGTGTTTCGGGGCCGTAAATACCGTCGGGGATAATCCTCGGAATCCGGCTGTCCTTATATGAAATTCCCCTTAAATACTGCTGGACCTCCTCTATATGCTTTTTTTTGTCCGCGTCGGAATATGACATTGAATTTCAACTCCTTACCCGATAATATATCCGGGATACTGCCCCGGTCTTTTTTCATAACCGTATCTGAGGTCGGAATAAATATTTGATATTTCATTCCAGGTTACGGGACCCACCGAACCCGTAGCCTGGATTCCGAAAAGATTCTGAAAGGCGGTAACGGCGTTCCTGGTAAGCGGTCCGAAATACCCCGTCGCGCTTACCAACGGGATTTGAGCATATGTTCCATGGATATAATTCAGGTATTCCTGTAAAATCCGCACATAATCGTTCGTTACCCCCTCGGTCAGGATGAATCCCGGGTATAAAACCGCATTCGCGCCGGTTTCCGTTACGGGGACGCTTTCAACAATTCCGTTATAAGCTCTGGCAATGTCGTCCCAGGTACGCTGATTAAGAACCCCCGTCGGTTCAAGCCCGAACACGTTCTGGAAGGAACGAACCGAACTGACCGTGGCATTGTCAAATTCGCCGGTGATTTCAGCCGGAGTAACCGACCTGTAATAAGCGCCGATGACCGACAGATAATACTGGAGGTAGGTTACAAGCGGACCGGCGTCGCCCGCTCTGAGCTCCTCGGGCAGCTGCAGGGAGACGTCGGCAAGCGAAAGCCCCTCTGAATCAAGCTGGCTCAGCCTTTTTACGCTGTTATAAATATAATTGATTTTATACCATGTAGCCTTATCAACCCCGCCTGACTGCGGAATATTGAAGATTTCCTGAAATTTTGCGACGGCAGACCGGGTTTCATCGTCGAAAAAGCCGTCTAGCGGATAGATTTTAGGTATCGCCGGATAATTGTTTGAAATGCGGTTAAGCTGCCTCTGTATAAAAGCGACGTCATTGCTTAAATCACCGAAAACCAGAGGGGAACCGGGGTATGACTGAATACTCGGTCTGACAGGAGCATCCTGTATAATATTAATATCGTCGCCGTAATAATACCTCAGTATGTCATAAGGAATGTAGCCCTGCCTTGCAAGCTCGACGGAACCCCACTGGGAAAGCCCGTCGCACTGCACCTCGTCCCCGTCGCAGTAAGCCGCGAAAAGGGGTTCGATATTACCCTGCCTTTGAATGTAGTCATTGAAAATATTATCCACTATATTGCTTATAGGCTCGAAAATTTCACGGTTCTCAATAAAGGTCTGGTCATACTGGATAGAGCTTGTAATGTCGAAATCATACCCCTGGGAACGGTACCATTCTGTATAGTACCTGTTGAGGGTATAGGAGATTATGGCGTATATATTGGCGCGAAGGGCTGATTCAGGCCATGTGGGGTATATTTCGCTGGATGCGACGTTTTTTATATAATCGGGGAAACTTACGGTAATATTCCCCGCCGTCCCGTCGTCGGGACGCCCGAGATGAACCGTTATGGTCTCGGGGATAAATGGTTCGCCTGTCATGCTGAATTAACCCTCCTTTAACACCCTCCGGCGGAGTTATAGTATTGTTTTATTGATTCCGCGAGGCATAGCCGTTTAAGAGCCTTTTCGGTATCTTTTTTTACCCGCCGTTCCGGTAAATTTAAGTTAATGTTCTTAAATAATGCCTGCTGAATAATTTAAAATGCCGTCGCTGCGCATTAAATGCCGTTAAATTCGGCGACGGGTATAAGAGAAATAGGCTGTATTGATTTTATTGTTGAAAATATCGGTACGTCAACCTCGGTTACCGAATAATAACCGTCCGCATAAACGTTCACCTGATATGTCACATAGGGGGCAGTGCGAGTCTGCGGCGACTCGGACAGTGATTCGGGAACTGATTTCAGCGGTATTGTTTCGGTGGCTCCGTTAATGCCGGTAACAAGCATATTTATAAGGTTATTTCCGTTTCCGTCGCGCATTGTGACGATTACGGTCGCGTTTTTAACGGGTATCGCGGAATTTGCCGAGGTTACCTCAACTACAAGGTATCCGACGTTTTTTCCGTCTTCAAGCTGCTTATAGTCTATATTTGAGTTGTTCATGGAATAGGGGACTGCGTTGCCCTCCATATCATCCCGGGCAGCCATTCCGGCGGAAAGGGCGTTTAACTGCGGCTTTACCGTTTCATAGTTACCCTGCATATGAATATTATCGCCCTCGAAATATTTTACGCCTTCTTTTGAACAGTCGGGTACGCCGGCTTGTGCGCCGGGTAAAACTCCCGTTTCCGCGTTTAAAATATCGTTTGCCGAAGGGAACTTGCACCCTTGAGTTTCTTTGGGCGCAGGAATGACGGGATAAATGTCAATACCGGTTATTTCCTGCCTGACAGGCTGCGGAACGACCGGGGCGGCTTCGGTTTTAGGAACGGGAACCGAATTGACCGGAGGCGTAATGATTACGGGTTTCGGCTGCTGAGACCTGGGTTTCTGATGCTGGGGCTGCTGCAGTCTGGACTGGGGCTGCTGCTGTCTGGGTTTCGGCTGCTGAGGTTTCGGCTGCTGAGGTTTCAGCTGCTGCCGGGGCTGAGGAGCGGCGGGAGCGGTCTCGTTTTGTGAAATAACCTCCCCCGTTACGGTAATCGGAATCTGCGGCATAGGGGGAATCATATTTTCGGGTACCGGAGTAGTAACAGCCGGTTCCTGCGGAATGGGTTCAAGAACCGCTTCCCTTTGTATAATGACGGGAGCGGGCGCCGGAGCGGGGGCTGTAGCAGCCGGAACGGGAATAACAGGAACAGGAGCGGACGCCGTTACGGCAGGCGCAGGGGCGGGAGCTGATTGAACGGGGGAAGGAGCGGTTTGCGGCGGCATTGCCGGTGCGGCTTCATTCCTTTTGGATTCCCTGTACTGCCTCATCATTTCTTCCTTATATTTAGCAGTCAGGTCGCTGCCGGAAGGATTTTTTTTATTGCTAAAATTATTATTTTTGTTCTCCATTGCCGATACCTCCATATAATTTTTAAAGGAAACTATTCATATAAACAGCCGGACTGTTTACAGCTTCTCATTAAAAATATTCAGATAAGAGGATAAAAATACCTTAATTGCATAATTTGTAACAAAACAGGCATACACAATTTAAAACGGAGATGCGTTTTTTCAGGGCATATAGGGTATGAATAAAAAAGAAAATAACGGGATGCCTTAAAATATGACATCCCGTTATATAAAATGTGTGTTTTATCAGATACTATTCAATAGTTATATAACCCCATTTAAAACCGTTTTCGCCTCCGGTGCAAACGGCAGCCATTCCCTCTGAAAAGTCGTCAGCGGCAGCATATTTGAAGTCCGCAGCCACTTCGCCTTTTTTATCGATAAATCCCCAGAAAAATCCGTTCGAAGCCATTGCGTAGCCTTCGCTGTATTCCCATGCGGGCATATACTCAAGCGGGACGGCCACTGCTCCCGATTTATCAATGAAACCATACTTTTTATTCTTCATGACTTTACTGAGCCCGTCATTAAACCTCCATCCCCCGTCATATTCAGGCTGAATAACAACATCGCCGTTTTTATCAATGAACCCCACTTTTTTATTTTCAATGTCAAATCCCGCAAGACCCTCGCTGAAATTCCCTACGCCGTTATATATAAGAGGAATAACGACTTTACCTGTTTTATCAATAAAACCGTATTTGTTATCTTTCCGGACAGCCGAAAGCCCTTCGCTGAAATCATCCGCACTGTCATATTCAAACGGAACGATTACACTGCCCGTTTTGTCAATAAACCCATATTTGCCATCCTTTTTAACTGCCGCGAGTCCGTCATTGAAATCACTGACATCGTCATATTCATACGGAATAACAACGGCGCCCGTTTTATCAATATATCCGAACTTTCCGGATTTGCCGACTATAGCAAGACCTTCAATGAATTCCGCGGCATAATCGAATTTAATTGGAATCGCTAACTTCCCCGTTTTGTCAATATATCCGTAATCCCAGTCTTTTGCAACTATGGCAAACCCTTCGCTGAAATCAGACGCTCCGATGTACTCGGAAGAAAAAATATAATTGCCTTTATTATCAAAATATTCTGTTTTATCATTTTTATACACTCTTACAATGCCTTCGCTGAAATTTGATGCTAATTCATATTCTATCGGGATAACCACATTGCCTTTTTTATCGATAAATCCGAACTTATCATTAATTTCAACCGCTGCCAGCCCTTCTTTAAAAGCTTCGGCGCTGTCATACTGAGGCGGTATGACTTCTATTACTTCAAGCTGTTTGTCACACCCCGAAAAAAGCCCTGTTATAATTAAGGCGGCAGATAAAAACAGTATCGAATTTTTATTTATCATATGTACAGTCCTCTCTTACTAACAATGGTAACAACCTAAGAGATTTTACTTTACAATAAGATTCCAGATTCCAGACGCCGGTTATCAGAAATCTGACCACTGACCACTGCTCACTGTCCACTTATTATTAGAAAGTTATTCGTTTTTTGCTTAAGTTGTTGACATTGCTCTTACTAATATTATATAACAAATTTATATATTTGTAAACCTGAAAATTTCAATGCGGTATGCAGTATATGTTAATTATTTTAATTTAACCGGCGGCGGCATGTACATTATAACCAAACAGAATAATGTTTATTATTAAAAAATGTAAAAAATGATTATTAACCATTGCAATAGTTATGCGGATAATATATAATATATTTTATGATGAAAATTTTCTTGTTTATTTTTCCATCGGTTTCGGATATTATTGGAAACGGGTATTTTAGGACAAGACTGTTAATTTTCAGCATGAAACATAATAATATATGCAAATTTAATATCAGGAATGGAGAGTTTACCCTATGAAACAATACGGAGTAAAAAATATCAGGAACATTGCAATTGCGGGTCATGCGGGCTCGGGAAAAACCTCGCTTGCCGAAGCTCTGCTGTTTAAAGCGGGCGCAGCCGACAGACTGGGTAAAATCACCGACGGAAATACAGTATGCGACTATGACCCCGAGGAAGTTAAGCGCAAGGCTTCGATGAATACTTCTCTGGCGTCTTTTGAGTACAGCGGCATTAAGATTAACCTGCTTGACACCCCGGGGCTTTTTGATTTTGCCGGCGGGGTTTATGAGGGGATTTCCGCCGCCGACACCGTGATGATTGCCGTATCGGCAAAATCCGGCGTTAAGGAGGGTGCGCAGAAGGCTTTTGAGCTTGCCGGACAGCTTTCCAAACCCAAAATGTTCGTTGTCACTAAGGTTGACGACCAGGACGCCAACTTTTACAATACCCTTACCGAACTGAAAACCAAATTCGGCCCTGCCGTCTGTCCCGTTTCTGTTCCCGTCATAAAGGATTCAAAGGTGGTATCCTTTATTAACCTGATAGAAATGAAGGCTTATGTTTACGACTCAAAGGGAGCCGCTTCGGAGACTGAGATGCCGAACGCCGAAATTTCCGAAAAGATGGAATACCGCCTAGACGGACTCGTTGCGGCAATATCGGAAGCCGTTGCCGAAACTGACGAGGACCTGATGGAGAAATTTTTCGAGGGCGAGCCTTTTACCAAGGAAGAGCTTGCCGAAGGTATAAACAAAGGTATTAGCAAAGGCATTATAACACCCGTCGTATGCTGTTCCTCAACGACGCTTGCCGGTATTGACATGCTCCTGAAAGAAATCGGGCTTCTTCTGCCCGCTCCCTGCGACGGCAGTCCGGTTAAGGGCGAAGACGGCAGCGGCGGAGCCGCCGAAGTCTCCTATACTGAAAGCGGCGCTTTCAGCGGTTTTGTGTTTAAAACAATCGCCGACCCGTTTGTAGGAAAAATGTCGTTTATTAAGGTTGTAAGCGGCGAGCTGAAGCAGAATACGGAATGCGGCAACCCGTCGGCGGGCGCCGCCGAAAAAATCGGCAAGCTTTATACCCTGTGCGGTAAAAAACAAACGGAGGTGCCGTCCGCCGGCGCCGGAGATATTGTGGTTGCCGTTAAAATCAACGCTAATACCGGAGATACCCTCTGCGACGCTTCCCGGGCAATAAAATTCGATAAAATCGAATTTCCCCGCCCCTGCTACGGCATGGCGATTCACGCAAAAAGCCAGGGCGACGAGGCAAAAATCGGCACGGGAGTGCAAAGGCTTCTTGAAGAGGACAAGACTCTCTCCTACAGCCTTGACACCATCACCAAGGAGCAGGTTCTTACAGGTCTCGGCGAACAGCACCTTGAAAGCGCCGTGAACAAGCTTAAGTCAAAATTCGGAGCGGACGTTAACCTTACCGAGCCTAAAATCGCATACCGCGAGACAATCCGCAAAAAGGTAACGGCGGAGGGCAAGCATAAGAAACAAACGGGCGGGCACGGTCAGTACGGTCATGTTAAGATTGAATTTGAACCCTGCGTATCCGACGAGCTTGTTTTTGAAGAAAAGGTATTCGGGGGAGCCGTACCCAGGAACTATTTCCCCGCCGTTGAAAAGGGGCTTCAGGAATGCACCCGCAAGGGCGTACTGGCAGGATGCCCCGTAACGGGTCTTAAAGCCATCCTCATTGACGGTTCGTACCATCCTGTTGACAGCTCGGAAATGGCTTTCAAAATGGCGGCTTCCATAGCATACAGGGAGGGTCTTAAGCAAGCCGACCCCGCTATTCTTGAACCTATAGGGAAGCTGCTTGTTACCGCTCCCGACGAGCATACCGGAGACATTATGGGCGATTTGAACAAACGCCGCGGGCGCGTTCTGGGTATGAATCCCGTCAAAGGCGGGCTTACCGAAATCGAAGCTGAGGTTCCAATGAGGGAAATGCAGAGCTTTACAATGCTGCTCCGTCAGATTACAAGGGGAATGGGTTATTTTACGCTCGACTACCTCAGATATGAACAGCTCCCCGCGAACCTGGTGCCGGAGGTAATTTCAAGCATTGACAGCGGGAATGAATAAGCTTTTAAGACACGGGCATTCAAATGCTGATTAGAATGATATAATACCGTTTTATCAGATAAACCTTATTAATAAGTATAAAATATAATTTTGTCAGCATATTTTAAAATATATATGTTGACAAAATTTGTTTTATAGACTAAAATATATATAAAACTAACTGATATAATAAATATTATTACAGTTAAGATAGGTGGTTATCCGGCATGAAAAAACTATTATCGGTATTACTTTCAGTCCTTGTAATTACGGGTATGTCTTCTTTGAGCATTTTTGCGGAGCTTGAGGGAGGAGACGTTACCGGCGGCGTTGAATATTCCGAAGACGGAACCGCGACGTTTTGTTTCGATACGCCCGCTTCGCTGTCAGAATGGGAATTTGAGGGTTCAGCCGATGATACGGTTTTTAAGCTGGAAATAACAAACTCTCCGGCGGAAAGCGGAGCCGGTTCCCTTCAGCTTTCCGAAACGATAACCGGCGAAATTGAAAACAAGTTCGGCGGAGCGTTCATAACCTCTGAAACTTTCGGTCTGCCTTCATTTGAGGGTTATTCTATGAACGTATCATATTTATTTGATGAAAACAACGGCGTTGCCGCCGATAATTTCAGCATATACACCAATGGGAGCGTATGGGTCAGCAATAATCTGACGGACGACAGCGGCGGTGAATGGAGAACGGCTTCAATATCTGTCCCGAACGGCTCGGAAAACACAATATTCGGATTTACCATACCTACCTTCAATATAACCGACGGACCGCTTGTTTATATCGACAACATAATTATTTCCGACCAGCAGGGAAATATCCTTGCTAACACCGGCGATTTTATGGAGGCTCAGACGGAAGAGAGCGATGCCCCGCAAGTAAGCAGGGGGTTCAACATTTTTCTTACCATACTGCTGATTGTGCTGATATTTGCAGTAATCGGGGGGATAGGCTACCTTATTGTATCCTTAACGAAAAAGTTCAGATAAAAGGCTGTGTGCAAAAATTTATCGGGAGTTTCTCCTGACGGTTAAACGTACAAAAGGGGAATGGTCATAAAAATGAATAAAGTGATGGGTATATTAAAGAACAAGTGGTTTATATTCGGAGTAAGCTTTTTGAATGCGGCATATTCGGCAGCGTTATGCTTTTTCGCTTATGCCGTATTTTTCTATGATATTGAATATACGAACAAAGTGACGTTTGCCGTTTTTTATTCGGTATTTTCGCTGTTAATAGGGTTTTTGATGTACTATACGAGGAAATCCAGACTGACCGCGGTTTTCGGAATGCTGAACATGGTATTGTTTTTACCGACCCTGCTTCTGGACTGGGGCAACTGGCCCCTGCTTATTCCGGCTGCGATCGTAACGCTGTTCGGATTTTTCTCCTGCAGGATGAACGACACGTTTAAAACAGTTATGGGTACGGTTTTTTTGCTTATGTATATTGTCGCCGGCGTCGCGTTTTTCCTTGTTATGAATGTATTCCGCATACAGACCGTCGACACCCTTATAGGACAGGGCGTGTCGCCTTCCGGCGATTTCCGTTATTATATAGTGGATATGCAGAACAACGCATCCGGAAAGACGGTTGTTTATGTCCAGCCGAACACGCTTGACATTGACCATGGGTTTGTTAAGATGGACTGCACGATAAAAAGGCTAATACGCCAGGTAAACAATCCGGCGGTTATCGAGTGCCGCTGGGAAGACACGAGGCTTTTCATCAACAATGAGGAATACTTTGATGAAACCGAATTCATTACCTTTGAGGACGGCGAACGGGTATATGATTTTTCAAACGGAACCTGGACGTATACTTTCTTCTCATTGGATTACCCGCTGTTTGAACTCATCAATTCAATGACTGAAACAATAAGGGAAAAATTATCCGAACCGGTAGAATCCGAAACGGAGCAGACGGTAACGGATGTTCCGGCGGCACGGGTTATGCTTTCATACCTTTACTGATACTCCGGATGTAATAAAAAGCAATGTAACCGCAGGACTTATCCCTGCGGTTTTTATTCATAGTTCTTGATTATTTCAGGGATATAATATATAATAATACTGAATACAATATCACAATGAAAAGGATGATGAAAATGAAAGACGGCTTTCTGAGAGCCGCGGCGGCAACGCCCGAAATAAGGACGGGGGACCCCGGATTCAACGCACGGCAGATTATAAGCCTGCTCACAGCCGCGGCGGAAAAAGACGTTTCGGTCATAGTTTTCCCCGAGCTTTGCATAACAGGTTCAACCTGCGGCGATTTATTCCTCAGCGGGCTGCTTCTTGACGGCGCGGAGCAGGCTCTTGCTTTTATAGCAGAAAAAACGGCTCAGCTTGATATTCTGGCTGTCATAGGGCTGCCTGTTGAATTTGACGGCAGGCTTTACAGCTGCGCGGCTGTAATAAAAAACGGCGCCGTTCTCGGAATCGTACCAAAAGAAAATATCCCCGGGTTCTCAGAAACTCATGAACCCCGTTATTTCACCTCCGGTAAGGGGGTTGAGTATTATACCGAACGTTTCGGAGGCGTTTTCTTCGGCAGTCAGCTGTTTGAATGCTCAAATATTCCGGGTCTTATTATCGGTATTGAAATTTCCGGCGATTTGTGGGCAGTAAATTCGCCGTCCGCTCTCCTCGCCCAAAGCGGCGCAACCTTAATATGCAACCCCTCGGCTTTTGCCGAAGCCGCGGGAAGAGACGGCTTCCGAAGGCTTTTTGTTTCTTCGCAGTCGGCAAAGCTGCTTTGCGGTTATATTTATGCCGAGGCGGGTACGGGCGAATCGACGCAGGATTTGGTCTTTGCGGGACATAATATAATAGCCGAAAACGGCACGGTATTGTCCGAAAGTAAACGCTTTACAACAGGATTCGTTTATAACGACATTGACCTTGACCGTATAATTTCCGAACGCAGAAGCGTGAACACCTTTATAATCTCAGATACTGGTATTCCCAGAACGGGCTTTGAGCTTCCGGTAAAAGCTCTTGACCTGGTGCGGACATTCCGGAAAAATCCGTTCGTTCCTTCCGGAACAAAGGAAATAAACAAAAGGTGCGGGGATATTCTTGACATTCAGGCGGCCGGTCTTTTAACGCTGCTCAAGAATATAAACTGCCGGAATACCATTATAGGACTTTCGGGCGGGCTTGACAGCACTGCGGCTCTTATAGCCGCAGTCAGGGCATACGATATGCTCGGTGTCAGCCGGACGCATATCACGGCAGTGACAATGCCGTGCTTCGGAACGACAAAACGGACAAAAAACAACGCCCTTTCTTTGGCAAAGGCTTACGGCGTCACTGTTAAGGAAATTGACATAACAGCCAGCGTAAAGCAGCATTTCGCCGACATAGGGCTTGATGAAAACAACGGCGGCGTTGCCTATGAAAACGCCCAGGCGCGGGAACGCACCCAGGTTCTTATGGACTATGCGAACATGAACGGCGGCATTGTCCTAGGCACTGGTGATTTGTCGGAGCTTGCCCTCGGGTGGGCGACCTATAACGGCGACCATATGTCAATGTACGGAATCAACGGGTCTGTTCCCAAAACGCTTATGCGCCACATTGTCAGGTATGAAAGCGAAACGGCGGACGACGGGGTTTTGTCAGACGTGCTGAAGGATATTCTCGATACCCCCGTATCGCCCGAGCTTTTACCGCCGTCGGACGGGGAAATATCGCAGAAAACCGAAGAAACCGTCGGTCCCTATGAGCTTCATGACTTTTTCCTTTATTATTTTATACGCTGCCGGTTCAGTCCGTCAAAAATATTTAGGCTCGCAGTTAAAGCGTTTGAAGGCGATTATGATACAGACACCGTAAAAAAATGGCTCAAAGTATTTGTTAAGCGTTTTTTCACCCAGCAGTTCAAGCGTTCTTGCCTGCCCGGTTCGCCGAAGACCGGAAGCGTTTCGCTTTCGCCGAGAGGGGGGCTGAATATGCCGGGCGACGCCTCATACAGTCTCTGGCTTGATGATGTTGAATAATAAATGTTAATAATTAACGGTATATTTACAAAACGTTCATTATCATATGTTATAATTTATTAACAAATCCAATTGTAAAGGTTTACATTTCATTAATTCCGTATAATACGCATTTCATATAAGGGAGGCGGTTTTATGACAAAAAAAACTGACAAAAAAAAGAAAATCGCATTAATATCAGGCGGCGCGGACGAAGCATACAATACTGTTTTTGCCAATAATTTTTCCACACGCATAAACAGCCTCGGGGGCAATGTCCTGTGGTTTATGTCCCTGTCCGACAAGTATGACGGCGAACCCCATGACGTCGGCGAGGTTAATATTTACAACCTTATTAATTATAAAAAAATAGACGGCCTTGTAATCCTTACCCTTACGATGAAGCATGACGAATCGGTAAATAATATTATCAAACGCGCTAAAGAAGGCGGCATTCCCGTTATTTCCCTTGACAAGGAAATCGAAGGGGTTTATAATATTTCACTCGGTTATGAAGATGCCCTTTATGACCTGATAAACCATGTCATTGACGTCCACGGCAGAAAAAAGCTTGCTTTTATCGGCGGACTAAAAGGGAACAGTGCGTCCGGTTTAAGGGAGAACGTTTTCAGGCGCGTTATGGAGGAGCATAATCTTCCTCTTGAAGAGGACAGCATAGGCTACGGAAGCTTCTGGTCAGGACCGACAAGGGAATGGGTGGTCAGTTATTATAACAGAAACGGCAGTATGCCGGAGGCTTTTATCTGTGCAAACGATTCCATGGCAATCGGGGTGTGCGAACAGCTTGCCGAAATGGGCTTCAGAGTGCCGGAGGACGTTATTGTAACCGGGGTTGACGGTATTAATGAAGCTGATACCTATTACCCCCCGGTGACAACCGTAAAACGCGACATACAGGGAGCCGGAATATTGCTTGCCGACCGCATTATGCAGATAATAGACGGAGAGGTGTCAGGTTCGGGCAGCGAAGTCATAAACGCCGAGAAGCTGTACAGGATGACCTGCGGCTGCCCTTACGATATTGAGGATAATTTCCATAACAAGGTAAACCACAGTCTATATGACAAGATTGACGAATGGAATGACTTTACAACCAGGGTTATCCACATGATAGAGGTTACGACGGGGGGCTTTTCCTTCGAGGACGCGTTATTGAAAATGCAGATTTTCATGACTGATATATGGACTCAGCTTACCCGGTTATGCCTTTGCGATAATTTTATTTCAAGCGTAAACAGCCTTGAGGACGTATTCGCCTCATACGATGACTATCAGCGTTCCGGCTATACGGAAAATATAGCATATACGCTGGAGTATGACCATATAGCACAGAAAGCAAGTATCCTTCCGCCCTTTAAATCGGAAGACATCCTGCATGATTACGACGCATATTTCGAAAAATATTCCAACGCCATGTTTTTGCCCGTTCATTTTCAGGACAGGACAATCGGATACCTCGTTGCGGAATACGTAACCACATTCCGGAATTTGTATATATTCAATACCCTTATAACAAACATGAGCATGGTGCTTGAAAACATCAGAATCCAGTCCGAGCTGAGAAACTTTGCGGCTAAACTTGAAGATATGTATATCCGCGATTCGATGACAAACCTTCTGAACAGACGGGGCTTTTATCAGCTTGCGCCTAAAATCTACGAGAACTGCGCGTCTGAAAACAAGGAATTTATGGTGCTTTCAATCGACCTGGACGGATTGAAGGGTATAAACGACGTCTACGGGCATAACGAAGGCGACAACGCTATTATAATCACAGCCCGTTCCCTTTCTCAGACTTCGGACGACAGCGATATTATTCTGGCGCGTTTCGGCGGGGATGAATATGTTGTGGCCGGCATGTGTAAAAATGACACTTATGAAAGGGATTTTATCGAAAGGTTCAAGAAAGCCCTTGATGATTACAATAAAATATCCGGCAAGCCTTATACCGTTCAGGCAAGCTGCGGGATTTATAAGCGCGTTCCCGACAAAACCTATCCCATCGACGAATTTATCAGAACTGCCGACGAGCTTATGTACAAACAGAAGGGTGATAATAAAAGACAGCGAAGCATCGTGCGTTCGGCTCCGAGGTAACTGAAAAAGTATGATGATGAAACTTTTTAATATCTTAATTATTGTGTTACTAATGTGCGGATGCCGGCAGGAAAAAGCAATAGTAAAAATTGACGATAGCGGAACGGCAACTTCATCTGAAGTTACCGTTCCTGAAATCGTAATTTACGATACTGTTCCCGTTTTGAATAATAATGAGTTTGATTTCAGAACAGTGCGTGAAAATGAATATGACGAACGAATAAATCAGCTTTTTAAAGCGTTTAATGATTATGACAAAGAAGTGTTAATGAATTTGACTGGAGCTAAAACAGTATCGGTATTTGATTTTATTGATAATATAAAATTTACCGGATATGAAACTATAAAAACTGAAATTATTGAAGGTTCAAATGAAACGGATTTCAGCAAACGGTATACTGTTAATGTTTTTGTGGAAGAAAGCTCCGACCCGCGTTTTCCTGAAGGGAAAAATGTATTTGAAATTACCGCCCTTAACGCTGTTGAGGGGTCTTTGTTCAGTCCGTTGTCAAAGTATGGCGAAGAAGATAAAGTGAAGTTTACCGATATGTTAAACGGCAATGATATATCCGATAATGCCCGAATGTGTTATTTTCTGACGGTAGAGCTTGAACCTTTTTTCGGACGCTCTTCCTGTGATTATTTTACCGTTCCCGATAATGAACAGATTGAATTTTACGGCAGTATGTCAAGGTTCTTAGGCAAATTTATAAGTGAGAGTACGGTAAATAATTATAATAACGCCGCAAAAAATATTTTCGGAATTGATTTTGAATTTAATGAAGAAAATATCAATCCGTTATGGCTGGGTTCTTTTTATAAAGAAGCTGTGCTTGTATCGGAAGCTGATAATGAAGCAGTTATAGATTTTTATGCCGATTCACTGTTGCTTGTCAAGGCTTTCACAGTTAAGTACAAATTTTATACTGACGGAATAAAGCTGGTTTCCATTGAAAATATTTATGACACGGATTATCAGGCAGCTCATATACAACATGATTTTAATGATTTACAATTAATTCAATTTTCATATAATAACACTGAACGCGCCTTGAAGCGGCTTTTACAAGCCAAATCAAGGCGCGTTTATTATATTGTTGTTATAGGCTCCCTCCAGCTACTATCAATTAACAATTAAAAATTAACAATTAACAATGGTGGTATACCGCCTGCGGCGGTATGATTTTAATTAATCATTTGTTAGTATTAGATGTTACAAGGTACTACTTATACTAATCCGCAGTGAAGAGTAACGGAAACAATTTCGGGTCGGTTGAAAATCCTTATCCTGCCCAGACCCCTGCTTACGACAAGAACCGAATCGCCCGAATTATATACTCCCTCCTTGTATTTTGGAAGGAGCTTAAGCTCCGGGGAAATAATCCCCTTTACAAAGGGCAGGCGGATAAAACCGCCGTGAATATGACCCCCGAAGGAAATGTCAGCCCCCCACTTCGCATAAACGTCAAAATCCAGGGGGTTATGCGCAAGGAGGACGGTGAAGTCATCCGGCTTGACATCCATATAATTTATCATGTCATCAAGCTTAAAGGCTTTCCAGCTGCGTTTGTGCTTTTTAACTCCCCGGTAATACTCGGCAGGGTAACAAAGCCCGCACATATGAATACTTCCGCCGCCTCTTTTTACGTTCACAAAATCGTTGTCAAGGCATACTGCCCCCGCTTTTTCCATAGTTTCGGACACATATCGGAAGGTTTTTTCATCCATATCGGACAATTCATGGTTTCCGTTCACATAATAAAGGGGAAAACGCGAGCCAAGGAGCTGCACAAGCGATAAAAAAGAAGGGATTTCGGGTGTGCCGTGGCTGACCATATCTCCAGTCATAATTACTATATCGGGGTTTTCAGCCGCAATTTTTTCATATAAAACTATATTGTAATTACCGTAAACCTTATTGTGCAAATCCGAAAGCTGAACTATCTTAAGACCGTCAAACCCTTTCGGGAGTTTTTTCAGTTCAATGTCATGCCTTGTCACCTCAAGCTCGGACATCTGGTTCAGTATTTCCGGCAGTGCCGCACCTGTTGCTATTCCCGTCATAATATAGGCGCTTTTATTCATCATATGGGTTCTCCCGAGGTATATTTATTTTGAATTCAAATACTCTAGTACCAATTAACAATTAAAAATTAACAATGGCGGTATGATTTTTATTTATTATTCGCAGCTTTTAATTGTTATAAGGTACTAGGGCGTGTTCGAAAATCATCAATATGCACATCAATAGTGATTTTTGCACCGCATTGCGTTAAAAAATCTTGAAAACCGCCGAGGTTTCCTGCCGAGGTTTCCTGCGATTTTTTGCGCTTATCAACGCTGCGGCGCGCACAAAAATCACTTATTTCTATACACATTGCTAATTATCGAACACGCCCTAGTTATGTTCCGTTATATATAGTGTATTATTCGCATACGGGCAGTTAAATATCCCCGTATGTTTTCAGTTGAAGGATGACGTTTGTCTAATTGCTTGTTTGCTTTAAAGTCTGATTTGAAAAATATTCCGGTTGGATTATGAGAACAGGTTCTAAATTTTTTTGCCAAACCGCTTGACTGACCGGTCAATTAGTGTTATAATATATTTGACCATCCGGTCAATATGATAAGGGAGGCAATGAAATGCTAAAGGTAAGCAATCTCTCTCATGATTATGAAGGAAAGGGTAAGTTTGTAGTAAAGGACATTTCCTTTGAAATTAACAGAGGTGAAATTTTCGGGTTTCTGGGACCCTCAGGCGCAGGTAAATCCACTGTGCAGAACATCATGACCGGACTTTTGAAGCTTCAGGCAGGTACGGTAACTTATAACGGAAAAAGCATCACTAATATCAGTAAGAGCTTTTATAACAGAATCGGCGTTTCCTTTGAACAGCCGAATCTTTATCCCGAATTGACAGGAGAAGAAAACCTTCGGTATTTTGCGGGTTTGTTCGGTGTTCCCACAACCCGTCCGGCTGAGCTGCTTGAAAAGGTGGGGCTGCGCGGCAGCGCAAAGAAAAAAGCGGGCGATTATTCAAAGGGAATGAAACAACGCCTTGTTTTTGCCCGGGCCCTGCTTAATAATCCCGAATACCTATTTTTAGACGAACCCACGAGCGGGCTTGACCCCTCCGTTGCGGCGAAAATCTGCGAATTGATTTCCGAGGAAAAGAAAAAGGGCAAGGTTATTTTTATCACGACGCACAATATGGAACTGGCCGACAGGCTTTGTGACCGCGTCGCGTTTTTGGACGGCGGTATAATCCGCGCTATGGATACGCCGTATAACTTAAAGCTGCGTTTCGGCTCTCAGACAGTAAAGCTTACTTATCGCGGAGATATGAAGGAGGAGCTTTTTGATATTAATAACGAGCGTGAAAAGCTTATAGCCGCCATTGCAAAAAAAGAGGTAAGTACAATTCATACCAGCGAAGCCACACTTGAAGATATATTTATTAAAATCACCGGAAGGGGACTGGCTTCGTGAAAACAATACTAATCCAAATGGCTGCCGACGCAAGGCTTATAATAAAAAATATATTTTTATGGATTACTGTCGGATTTCTGGTTTTGATTATTATAACCGTTAATTTTTTTCTGCCTGAGGAAACCGCCGTTGAAACTGTTGCCGTTGCTCATTACGGCATGGGGCTCCCGGGACTGCCGAAAGCCGAAAGTATTGAGGCTCTTACTGAAATGGTGAGAAAAGACGATAAGCTAATCGGCATATACGAGACAAACGGCGAAGTCACAGCTCTCGTAAATAATCTCAGCGAAAAACAGACAAGGGCTGGGTTAAGCAGATTTTTTGAAAAGGAAAACCAAGTGCCTGTCAATTATTCGTATACTTCGGAGGTTATTGAACCGGCTCCTTTCAATAAGCGTATGGCGCCGGTGATGATTAGTCTTGAAGCCGTTATGACAGGCATACTGCTTGCCGGCGTTATTATGCTGACCGAAAAAGAACGCGGCATTACCCGCGCTTACAGGGTTTCTCCCCCCGGAGCCGCCGGTTATGTTTTATCCAAGACGATTCTGTTCTCGCTTATAGGAACGGCATATTCTTTTTTGATTGCGCTTTTCACGGCAGGATTTGATATTCATATCGGACCGTTTCTGCTTTTATCTTTTATTGTATCGGCTCTGTTCACCCTGATGGGCATGACTGTTTCGGTATTTATAAAATCCATAAGCACCTGGCTTATGCTTATGGCATTCCTGATAGGTATAAACACTGTTGTGCTGTTCGCTTATATTTTCCCTTCTGTTTCTATGGATTTTATGAAGGTTCTGCCCGCTTACCCTATGATTTTTGCCTTTGAAAGAACCATGTTCGGTCCTGCCGGATATTCGGGGAACGGCTTCGGAGTTTTAACATTGTGGACTGCGGGTCTTTTTATACTTTGTCTGATTTGCGTTCATTTCCGGCTGTTAAAGCCGCATAAGGGGGAATAAGCATATGAAGCAGATAATTAACATGCTGCGTCTGGATATGAAACTGATTTTCAGGGATAAAATCGCGGTTTATATAATCATAATCCCTATGGTGATGGCTTTTGTTATACTGACAGCTTTAAAATCAGCTGAAGATGATAATATCCGTATTGCCGCCGCCGATAATATTCCCGGAAGCGTTATGAACCGCCTGAATTACTATACGGACATTGAAACGGCCGGAGACATAAACGCCTTGAAAAACCGGGTGAATGAGTTTGACAATATACCGGGGGTTTACTGGGACGGAGCAGTCCTGCAGGTGTTTTTCCAGGGAAATGAGGGAGCGGTTTATGAGGAATCAGTCCGTTCTGCAATAGATTCGGCTTTGAGTACGTCTTTGAAGCCCATGAAAGTTATAGATACGTCAAGCGGACGGGATATTATGACGCAAATGATTATTGCAGTGCTTTTGACGGCTCCGGCGGCAATCGGCGGTATTGTCGGCGGTCTTAATATCATAACGGAAAAAGAAACCGCCGTAAACAAAGCATACCGTATTACCCCGATGACAATTAAAAACTTTTTTATATCGCGTTATATTGTTTCTGTCGCAGTAGGGTTAATTAACCTGACCGGCATTTCAATAATTCTGGGAGCCGCCGCAAAACTGCCGGCAATTCTGCTGGCGACGGTATTTGCCTTGCCGCTTTTTGCCTTCGCTCTTATGCTGATTGGCGGGACGGCAAAGGACAAAATGGGCGGTTTGTCAATGATAAAGGTAATTATGCTCGTGTTTCTGTGTCTGCCCATAGCAGTCGCCATAACTCCTGATTCCTTTCGGTTTTTCTACTATCCGTTCCCGATGTACTGGCACTTCAGAAGCATGGAAAGCGCATTGCAGGGGAGTTTCAGCCTCAGATACGGAATAATCACCTTTATAGTCAGCGGTGCCGTATTCGCATTGTCGTCTTTAACTTTCGGCAAAAAACTTATTAAGAATTAAAGGAGGTTTTTTTATGGCTTGGTACTGGTGGGTCCTTATAGCTGCCGCGTTAATTGCCTTAGGCGTAATCAAGGCGTATGTTTTCAAACGCTGGCAGGAAAAACGCAGGGAAAAACAAGAACAGCGGGAACGTAATTCAGAGGAAGAAGTCTGAAAATAAAGGCAATAAGAAAGCAGGTGACAAGCTCATGCATATATTTTACCGCAGCTTTTGTGAAGCTGCTGCATGGGCATAATAATGAAAAGCCTTATAAAATTCAAGGATAAAGGAAAAGCTAATCCGCTGGCAGAGCGACAGGATTTAATGGAAGCGGCTTTTACCCATTTCTCACATGTATCGTTTAATGAAGCATCATTAAATGCAATACTACAGGAAGCTAATATAAATAAAGGGAGCTTTTATTATAAATTTTACGATAAAATGGATTTATACCTTTGTTTAATGGAACAAATTGCAGCCGGAAAGGTTAATTTCTTAACAAAACGAATGGGCGCTGTCCAGCAGCCGGACGATATATTCAGCCGGCTGCGTCAGATTGCAGCCGGCGCTTTGGAATATGCCGCAAAAGAACCGCGTTACAATGCGATTTGGCGGAATTTCCTCTCAGAAAGCGAAGAATTCAAGAAAAAAGTAAAAACCGCTTTTCCTGAACTGAATGATGATTTTCTCGGCAGACTGGTTGACATCGCAATCGAATCGGGTCAGCTAACGGACAATTATGACCGTGATTTTATTTATTCCGTGATTAACCTGTATTTAAGCAATATGGATTCCTTTGTAACACCGGATATGTCAGGCAGAGAAATAATTGCGCAGGTAGATAAAGTTATAGGCATATTAAGACAAAGTATAGGCAGATGAACTATAATTTTATTTATATCTTTAAACCCGTACTTTAATTGTCAGGGATATGCACATTTTTCAGTCCCTGATGATTTTCTTCGCCTTATTCACTATGGCTTTATCGTTTTCATAGGTCAGCACCGTGCTGGCATGACCCACGTCAACCCATTTTATTTCGGCGATTTCCTCTATCTGCCGGTTGAAATCATGGCTTTTGGCTTTAGCGATAAAATAAACCACAACCTTTTGCGTGTCTTTCCTCGGGGAATATGTAACCGTCTCGCGGAATGTCGGGTCAATAATAACGTCAAGCCCCGTTTCTTCCTTTATCTCTCTTGAAGCCGTTTCTATTTCGGTTTCGCCTTCCTCGACATGTCCCTTAGGAAACGACCAGTGCCCGCTGTTCACATGCTTAATCAGCAATACCTCAAGATTGCCGTGATGCCTGCGGTACACAATGGCGCCGCAAGATTTTTCATGTGTCATAAGAGTAACCATATCCTTTCAGTTCATAATATAAAT
>QMCD01000411.1_pt1 | contig 29577 bp, 23 predicted proteins | sample 1821841 | NCBI WGS metagenome assembly QMCD01 (sample SAMN01991225, study PRJNA193472) | Termite gut metagenome, whole genome shotgun sequencing project. | isolation source: worker | host: Macrotermes natalensis | reverse complement strand
GCATCAATATCGCTTTCTTCCAGCAGCACATTATATTCGGCATTCACCTTGGAACGGATTTGATTATATAAGATAATAATGCCATTTTCCAAGGAATCACAGGCGGACAGGTCAGCGACTCCTTTTCGCATCAGGAGATAATCAGCCGTAAAGCCGCCGATGTCAACAATCAAGACTTTGGGGTAAATGATAAGATCATCCATCATCGTTGCGGCGGCGGCATAAGCCTGTGGAAAGCAGACGACGTCCTCAATGTATACAGCGTGCGGCTTCCCGTTAAAATCAAACTGGATAATTCCCCGGTTGTTAAAGTGGCTTTCAAAAAGCCGGTGCTGGGTGCCGAAATGGGCAGGCGGAAGACCTATGGGCATCTGGATACAGATGATTTCATTTGAATAACACTTCGTAGCCTCTATTTCCCTAGCAATGGCAAACAGAGTCAGCTGGAAAAAGCGGTCATCCGCAGATTTATCGCGCTGATATGGAATGCGCTGGTTGGAAAGTATGTAATAGTTGTCCTCGTATTTGAGTATATCTTTCCCAAAAGGAATTGTACCGCTCACCTTCAAACCGGAAGTGAACGGGGGGCAGTGTGTGGTTTTGCACATTTTGTTACCATGATCAATCGCTATTATCATATGTTATTTCTCCTCTCTTGAAATCGGACAGCATGAAAAAATGGTGTCCGTAATATGTTTATACATAGTTATTACGCATTGAATGCGTATGATTTCAACAGAAATTAACATTTCTGTAATTTGCGAAGGCATTAAAATACCCCCCTGTCAACTGAATTATTGTGGTTTTATTGAATTTGTGATATAATTTGTATAGTTATTGTTTATCGTTATTTTTATAAAGTTATTTACTATTTGTGAGGGAAGTATTGTGAGCCATAAAAAACAACATTATGTACCAAAAGCATATTTAAAACCATGGATATCTGAGGTAATAAATAGAAAAAACGATAAGTTTCATGGAGTTTATGTAATTGATAAATATGAGTATTCGGGTGAGGGATTTAATATAGATAACATAATGTATAAGCCCCATTTATATACTATTAATTTTGGAAAATTTTTATTATTAGAGAGTTGCCCCAAAATACGCCAAGTTTTTATTGAAGAAATTTATAAACTAATGAATGATAACCTTCCGAGTCCAGTTTATGGAAAATATAAAGATTGTTTAATAAAGGAAAAAGAAGATATTGATCACTATTTAAATCATATTAATGAATGGGACTTTTTTTACTATAACGAAGATAAAGCTAGAAACAAAAGCATATTAAATCGTATTAATGACTTAAACTGTTATGATTTGGAAATATCTTTTGATAATCATTTTGAAAAGAAATGGGAAAGTTACTATAGAGAATTTATTTTGGGAGTTAAAAATAATGAACAAAATAATAGTGATTTGATACATCGAATGGTGGAATCATTATTTATAATGCTTTTCAGGAATCTACATTATGATGCATTAGGATATGATAGTAAAATTAAAAATAATATATTATTGCCGAATTCAAACGATGAAAGAGGCATAGAAAACTTAATGAAAAACTTTCAATATTCTGATTTATATAATATTTTTTATGATAAATCCAAGGGTATTTATAATAATATTGTTACTTTAGTTCAACAACATTGCCGAATAATATTATTTGAAGCGACAAATGATGCTGGTTCATTTTTAACATCGGATAATCCTTCATTTTTACACAAATCTTTACCTGATGAAAAATATAATATGAGTGGGTTTGTTTTTCCGATTACACCAAGTTTTTTATTGTTAGTTACGCCGAGTAAATCTCAATCTATAAATGAAGTAAATTATGTCACAGCTAATAAAGAAATAGTAATACAGTTTAATAGAATAATCAAAAATCATTGCATTAAAACATTAATATCGAATAGAAGGAAGATTTATAATTTGTTGGAGTTTTAGGTTTAATTATTGAATAATGTTATCACTAAGTGGTGCAGAGATCGTCTAATAAGACGGTCATCTACACCACTAGACATTTATCAAAAGATGAAGTGTATGGTATATTGTACTATTGACTGCGTTAAATTCTTAAACTCCTCACCCAGTCCGAAACATTTCCATAGCCCGCTCCAAAGATATAATCTCAACAGTTTCGCTGCCTGAATCGCAATAAACCACTGCATCACCGTTGGAAGCATGTGCAGTCGTGCTTTCGCACAATACGGCAGCACGGAGCTGCGTCAGGTAATCATAGACATTTCCTTTTCGGTCAATATAATAATGTCCGTTGGAGTCCATCTGCAGGCCGTTGATTGCTATATAGGAACCTTCCGGCAGTTTCATCATGGATAGATGGTTGCAGCAGCTGTTATCCATATAGTCCCACAGGGAGAGTTCTTTGTAATCACCTATTGAAGCTTGGTAAAAGGACTTCTGCCGCTTATGGTATTCAAACCATCCGGAGGGAACCTGCACCATCTCACAGATCCGGAGCGCATTCCGTTCCATCTGCTCCAGGTTGATATATTCATGCAGCCGGTGCTCATTGTAGTAGCCGCAGCTGATATTGACGGCTGCAGTGCCCATATGGGGAGCAATATAGGAGATATCGCTGCAGGAGCCGAAAGCTTCCTTGAAACCGAAGCCGGTTATAAACTTGACGAATTTCCGGTTATCGCATTGATAAAAGACGGCATCATTGGAACCGTTCCGGTCCATTTCTACGATATAGTTGACGGTCGGGGCAATAGCACTTGCGGTAAATTTCCGTGCCCCCACGCAGCCGATTTCTTCATCTTCGCAGAAAAGAACGTGACAGTCAGCTTTTTCAATAATCTTTAATATCATGTAGATGCCGCAGCGGTCATCGCCGCCGATTCCTTCCGGAGACATGGCTATTTTTTGGTCAGCGGTATAGCAGATATGCTGAACCGGTTTCCGGTGAACGGTATCTAGGTGAGCTATCATCAGTACCGGTATGGATCCCGGTGCATATAAAAAACCGTCTTCTGACTGTGGCAGATAGCCCCTAAGCTTCAGTTCGGCATAGAGCCACTTTTTCAGTTCTTTTTGTGAGGAACGCAGGATCTGTTCAAGATCCAGATTAAACTTAGGTTTACTCTTCATATTATTAGCACCTTCTTTCTTCATCGTGATTAAGCTGCTCCTCTTACTGAAATGTGGGGGCAGAATCTTTCGCTCTGAATCATGGCGCAGATATTCCGGATATTGCAGTAATTGCAAGGTGCCAAAATGAGCGCATGGCAGCTTTCGCATACCTGTGTCAGATTGCCGCGCCGGTCATATGCCGGATATACGGTTCCGTGTACTAGGCTCCGGCAGGCAGCGCAGATGCGGACACATTGATTACAATAATGTGCGCCGTCCATATAGGTCGCCTGGGAGCGCGGCACGGTCTGATTGCATTCTTTGCACACAACCGTGGGCGGGCAGCCGCAATGGATACGGGTGCTGTTGGTCTGTTCATTGCCGCAGCAGGTGCAGCGCGCTATACTGCCGATGGTCAGACATCCGTATGTTTCCCTGCCATTTAGAAGAGAGAGGGAAGCATAATCGTGGAGGTAGTCCGGATAATGATTGGAACTATGCTGTGTATGCGTATAAGTCCGGATATCATTCAGAGTCCGCGAGATTGACCACAGATTGGGTACATTCAGGCATAAAGCCATTGCTTTCTGTATCGCATGCCGGTAAATGGTTTTCTGGTCATAGTTATCAGTGGGATAAAGCCGCGATCGCAATAAAATCCCGTCTGCATAGCAGAAGACCTCACGTTCCAGCCGAGGTGCTTTATGAAAGTCTTTTGTGACATCATTATCAACAGTAAAGAAAATCATTGAAACCGCATCTCCCATATATGACTGGCAGCCGCCTTTGTAGCTGCCGTGGTCAAGACTGTGGCATGACGACCAGCTGTTGTCCTTATTGGACATCTCCAGAAAATCGCAGGGATGTATGGAAAGTATTGCTGTTTTCTGGATCATTACCGGGTTCAGGGCATCGGCAAGTCTGGCAAAGATGGAGTTATAAGGCTTGACGATTCGTGTCTGCGCCCCTTCTTCTGTTCCGGATGTCCGCTCTGTTTCGTACCGGTCGATGCCGAATTTGACGCACAGGCGGTTGATGATACGGCTGGCTTTCTGGCCTTTGTCGCATTTAATGCCGCCGAACTGCCTGATCGTGTCCAGACGGTGTACTTCCGGTATCTGAGCGTAATCGGCAGTTGCCGCGTTCAAAGCTTTCCGAAAATTGGAGAATGCTTCTTTATCATTTAAAACCACATCAGCCAGTTCCAATAATTCAAATCCGGCTTCGTCAACAATATCCGTGTCTGTTCCCCGGTTTTCCGATATGGCAAAGACAATGGCAAGTTCTTCATCCCGCCATTCGGGATGCCGGCAGAGCAGGTTGCGAAGAGGGGACTTTTCCCGTTCCCATTGATGCAGGTTAGCAAGAACCCCCGTTTCCGAAAAAGGCAGGTCATATTTACGCATTACAGCATAAAAGTCGTTTTTCAGTTTTTCTAACATAGTGTTTTCCTCCATAAACGAAGAGGAGAGGGCGCCACGGCCATGTTTATTGCCACTTCTGCGCTTTGAAGCCGTTAGGCACTCTCCTCAATTTAATTTGACATGTGAAATTTACTTTTCACATTGATTAATAGTGACGGTATTTCTGTACAGAAGCATTAGGCGGCATTCCATTTCTTTTCAGGAATTGACAGCACTTTTTTCTCCCAATGGGAAATAAAATCTTTGATTTCTGCAGACGGCTCCTGGTTGTTGCGGCAGCGGGCCTGCTTGACCTTATTATTTCTGATCTCCACGGTGCAGAGCGGCTTACGGGGCCTTTTCACATTGCGGATAAAAAGGATTACACAGTCGCTTGCGGCTACGCTGTCCAGATATGAGCCGACACAATGCCGGAGTGTATGTCCTTCATGTGTGATCTCCTGTGCAGTCTGCGGCGGGATAATCAGGAAGCCTTTATGTTCAAACTGGTACTGCTTTTTCAGGATCGGGTATAGCGATTTAATCCGCTGGTCATAGATTTCGGTGCCGCCTTTGCGGATCCGGGTACTTAACTGGTCGTGCGATTTTTCAAGATATCGGGGAAACAGGACAAAATCATTGTTCAGATCATAGTCCAGCTGATTGCACATCCTGACATAATCACGGTATAACAGCAGCAGGTTTTCCATTCTGGGTGTCCATGCTTTTTTGGCCGCATAAGCGGAAAACTGGATGTCGGCATAATGGATCAGCTTGTGAGGGGTTACGAAAGCAAGCAGATACTTGATGATATCGGCATCATGGAAATTGTGGGAAAAGCACCATGCAATCAGTTCCTTATTAGGAGTGCCGATGGAGTTCGTGACTGCTTTTATAAAGATGAGTCCTGCTCCATCAGGGTCGAGTGACTGTATATATGGGAGATCTTTCTTTTCAATCCCTAGAACTTCACGGATGTTTCTGCCTTCTAGGTTAAGGACCCGGTCAAAGCTATAATAGTGAAAGATCAGGTAGGTTGCCAGCCGGTATAGCCGGAGTTTTACCAGATATTCTAACAGCGGGTGATGTAAATAGGTCTCAAGGTAATCTGCAACTGTGAACGGCTCCGATAGATTTAAAGCGAATTCCCGTAGCTGGCAATATTGCCATTTGGTATCGTGCAGGGCTTCATTCAGCTTCTCGGGGTAAAGGTATCCGCAAATATCAGGCTCATAGAAACGCTGCCATGCATTAATAGAAGGCCGGTAGCCGCTCTGCCATTTGGTCAGGATTCCTTTTGTATAGGAATAATAGTAAGGTTTCGACAGGTATTTGTCGTTTTCCCCGGTACTGACAAAGAAACGGGCATTTTCATATATGTTTATTTTGGGCTCATCTTTGTCGGAATAAAAATAAATGGCCTTGATGATCCTGATTACCAGTTCGTTCGGTCCTGTTTTCTGAATTACCTGACAGGTCTTGCAGTCCCAGGTAGGCCCGCGCTTTCCTCGGGACTTAAAAATCACTTTACGCTTGCAGTTTGGGCAGACGGTTTCGGCTTTGTATTTCGCACCGGTTATCTCTACTTCCTTTTGGCAAGAAGTGCAGTAAGCTTTCTGGGCACCTTTTTTCTTCTGGTAGTCATAAAAGAGAAAGGCCGTCATGATATTGCGCCGTATCCAGTTGTTTAACCCTCTTGGCAAAGAAGGAAGGGTGGACATCCGCTGTATGGTGTTCCGGTCCTTTGCTTTTTGATTTTCTTCCCGGCGTCTTTCCCCGATCCGATCCTGCAGACGGATCAGGGAACGGAAACCGTTCGGAGATAAGCCATTGGAAGATAAGCCATTGGAAGATAAACCATTGGAAGATAAGCCGCTGGCAGCCAATTTATATGAATTTAATCTGCTACAGTAAGCTTCCATGCGCTCTTGGTCTTTGACCGTATAAAAAGTGCATTTATCCTCAAAGAAGTAGTCGGAATTAAGGTTTTTAAATCTGCTGCTGAACCATACGGAAGAACCGTCTGCTTTCCGGGCCAGCGTGCAATGTTCCGTCTTGCTTTGAAAAATGGTGAAGAGCGGAGCGGGCTGTCTTCGGTCAAGTTGGCTTTGGACAGACCTGCCCAAGGTGGATTGACCTTGAGTTGACTGACTCGGCTCAACTAGCCCACGGGAAGCTTGTTGCCTGTTGCTTGCTTGTTGCCCACTGGCGGCTTGTTCTCTGGAATAGATATAAATAAGCAGCAGTTTTTGGCCGGCAATGATTTTGACAGCAGTGCGTACAATGTAAGAATACTTGTCAGAAATCAGCAGACCGTTATTGGGATCCATCTTTAGATGGGGATCGGCAAAAGGCCGACAGGTTCTTTTATTGATCTTTTTCATGCGGGTACCTCCTGGGCGGTATCAAATAAGGATATCTGGCCGGGTATGTCGGGATTGTCCTTCTCGGTGGCGGCGGTCTTTTTTGCAGTATCCTCCTCTGGCGTCTTTGTGGCAGTTGGTTTCTTTTCGGTTTTTTTACGGCTTGTTTTTTTACTGCCGGATGTGCTTACATATGGCTTGGAAACGAATTTTTCTTCTTTTTCCTTATCTTCCTCGGCATCGGGATCCTGAAAATACTGTTCCGCCCACAGATAACAAAGATCGTCCGGTACATCGCCGCCGTAGATACCTCTTTGAGGGATGTCATTGTCCTTCATTTCTTGGGTGATATAATCCCTTGCCTTACGGTTGATGTAATGAAAGCAGTTAATCATGGTTTTTCTGGGGTGCATGGTAAAACGGGCAAATTTAGGATCGTCAAGACATTTGGTCTGAATCCATTCCATGACACAGAGCTTCATGTTTCTGCGGGTCAGCCGCTCCGTATCTTCGGCCACCTTGTTTACAGAAGCGGCAATCAGAGCTTCGTCGGTCATGGCGGCTATCTGGCGGAGAGCTTCTGCCTCGGCGGCTTTTTTCTCTTCCTGCCGGGCTTCCCATTCTGCCTTTCGCTTTTCTTCGGCGGCCTCATGCTCGGCGCGTTTCTCTTTGTCCGCACGGGTTGCCGCCTCGGTTTCTTTGCTATCTTCGATCAGCTGAGTGACGGCTTCCTGAGCTTTTACCGCCTCTTCCTGCTGAGCCTCGTCATCTTCAAAGATTTCTGGGGAGTCGGCCGGCTCTTCGGAACCGTCCAGCTGGAAGGGTTCTATGGAAGCCTGTGTTACGGGCGGAACCGGGAGAGAATCAAACTGTTCTGTTTCCGGTGCTGTAGCGGCTTGATCATTACTTGAGATAGTATTTTCTTCGACGTATGTATTCATAATCAGATTTCCTTTCTTTTATTGTGCTAGTGAGTGTCAGTATCTTTTTTGCAGAGAAACGGAGAGAAGCGCACGGCGGTAAACTCCGTATTGTTCCGGTAGTAATAGCTCCTTTTTTCATCATCATATATCTCCACTACATCAGAGGGCGATATGCTGCGTCCCGGGTAATCGACCGGGAGGTTGTCGTTGTAACGGCTGAAGATCCGCTCTAACAGGATGTTGACCGGTTCGTCACAGGCGGCGTATATGGTGCTGTCCCATGTCTTCCGGTATTCGGCGGCCGGCGGTTGATCGTAGCCGGCTTTATGGAGAGCTTCAATTCCGGAAAGGGCAAAAGGCAGCGGTTCCCGGCTGTTATCGAAGTCCAGCTGATAGATGCGGAAATGCTGTTCTGTTCTTTGGGAGAGCAGTATTGTTTCTAAAGCGGAGATGCCGCCGGTCATGTAAATCTGATATTCCGGCGCGGTCAGGCCTAGATGGTTCATCAGGCCAAGGGAGCTTCCGGAACCGTTATGCCAGGTTATGACGGCATCTTCGACAGCCGTCATCTCGCACAGGCCGTTCAGGAACTGCTGTTTAAAAGGCAGCGGTTTCGTCGCCGTTAATTTTTCCTGAATTTCTTTTTGGGATATGGCGATCTGCCAGTCATCTATGCCTTTGTAATTGGGATTCCATGTAAGCTGACGGCATTTCATCCCGCAGTTTCTGGCCATGAGATATATTTTGGAGGCACCTTTCTGAATCATTTTATTCTGGAACTTGTCCATGTCATGGGCTTCGACGATCAGTTCGGTTCCGTTCTGAGCCAAGAGGGCAAGCAGCGGCTCCAGCTGGCTCACATTGTTGGCACCGGCGATGGCAATAAAGGTGCGCTTCAACAGGCAATGGGCAATGTCGGCCTTTAATATCCCTTCCGTAATATAAACTGTCTTGGCAAAGGGATCTCCGATAAAATGTACGGGGCTGCCGGAAGTAGTTCCCTGATTTTGCTGGGAAGAGGACAGCCAGATGTACTTTGTTCCGGTTTTTTCCGGCGGGTCGTCCTTGTCTTTGATCGGGACATCCAGAAGGATCTGTGCGCCCTTGATCAGGCCGTCGATGCCGACTGCCGGCAACAGGATTCCGGAGGTGCGCTGATAGAACTTGACTGTCCATTTGCCGTTGCCGTCCTGATAAAACCCCGGCACTCCCCGGACGCTACAGCCTTGTTTCTGCAGCCGTTCGGTCAGCGAACGGCATAGACAGGGGGGAGGCGTGCTCTTGAACATAAGTCTTTTGATCTGCTCGTCGGTCAGGTTTCTTTTCTTGGATTTTAAGTGCTGGCGGTGGTATTCCGTCAGGGTGAGCATCTGAAATAAAAGAGAATAAGTCTGGTGGATGTCCTGTGGGCTGGCCCGTTCCGACTGGGGGCAGGCCTCCGGCACCGCTGTTTTCGGTGCCGGAGCCGGTAACTCATATCCCAGGGTCGGTATGCCGGTCTGCAGAGTCTCGCAGATTTCCCGGTAAGCATCGGAGTTGCTGATGCCGTTGGCCATTGCGTATAGGCTAAGCATACCGCCTCCTTCGCCACAGTAATTGCAGCGCCAGACATTTTTCGGGAAATTAACGTTTAATTTACCGCGTTTGTCGCCGCAGATAGGGCAGTCGGTATAAATGCTGTCAGCCAGCGACCGGCGAATCCGTAAATGCAGCAGTTCTACAATATCCCGGATGGTGAAGGGAAAGTCTGTCTGGCTGACTGCCATATTGCACCTCCATTTTTCAGCCGGCTTTTCTGGCAGCCGCTGGATCAAGCATGATCTGAGCCGCCGCCCGCAGAATATTGTTGTCGCCGGTGTAGCCGTTGATGAACCATCTCAGGCTGGGCGGACGGCGTTCTGCAACGGTTTTCATGGACATTCCCTTGCAGACCCCGGTATCTACATACACGTCACAGGCTTCTTCATAAGTCATAGTGGTCAGCAGGTCCGCCACCGGTGTTGCCTTTGAGTAGCGGAATGAATCAATGGGGATGATCTCGCTCTGCTGGCTGCTTTGTGTGGCTTCGGCCTGAGGAACTGTGTCAGGTGTTAATACAAAGGGGGCAGTGTTTGCCTGAGCTGTGCTAGTGGTAGGCGGATCAGGGCTTTCGGGTAACTGTAAGGTGGTAGGGTCGGCAGTGGCTGCGGGGATGTCGCCGGTATTTGCAGGTGTGGGATCTTCGTTGTCTGATCCTGTGACGGGAAGGCTTTCCGCTTGATGTGGAAGCTCCGTTTTGAGGATCGAAGTCTCTGCGGTTGCATGGTTTCCGGTTCCATTCGTAGCAGCGGGTGATGTGGTGACTGTGGCGGTATTTGTTGTAGATGCCGTGCCAGCGACAGCATTTGCTGTAGTCATGGTTTCATTTGCGGATTCTTTTCTGGTGTCTATTTGTGTAGTTATTGGCAGTTGTCCAGAAGAGGCGTGCGGCTGTGTGGAAGCAATCGGCTGTCCAGAAGCAGCCTGTTGATCAGAAGTAGGTAGTTGCCCGGAAGCAGATGTCTGCCCGGAGGTAGGTATCTGTTCGGGAGCGGTCTGTTGCCCAGAGGCAGGTATCTGTTCGGAAGCTGTTGGCTGCCCAGAGGCGGTTATCTGTTCGGAAGCTGTTGGCTGCCCAGAGGTAGGTATCTGTTCGGAAGAAGATGTCTGCCCAGAGGCAGGTAATTGTTCGGAAACAGGTATCTGTTCGGAAGTGGATGCCTGCCCGGTAGCAGATTGCTGTCCGGGAGCAGTCTCAGCCGATAAAGCCGGGATAGCCGATACATCCACTGCTGTAAGCGGAATTTCACTTCCGTATGTTTCTTCGCCCGGTGCGACGCTTACATCGGAAAACTGCAGGCCAAAGCCGGCATCATTGAGGGCGGCATCCATAGCTTCGTGCTGAGCAACCTGGATATAGAGGCCGCCGGGAGTGTTTTCGGCGGTTCGCTGAACGGTAAAATTGGCTATCGGCTCGGAATCATTTTTATCAAGATAGACCTTTGCTTCAATGATGGCAAGCTGCTCGGTAATGCGGTGATTAATCACTTTGAGCCGCCCGGCAGGGTAGGCCAGACGGAACCAGAGCTTTTTATAGCGCAGGTCTAGTTTCAGGACATCGGCACCGCCAGAGCCGGATTTTACCTGTCTGAGGCAGCGGAGGGGGTTGAAGCCGGGGACTTTGTTCAGTCCTGCTATGACGGGGTTTGTTTCATACATAGATGGCACTTGATTGTTAGTATTCATTATTAAAGCTCCTTTCTTTTAACTGGCGAAGCAGATATTAAATGCTGCTTGCTAGATTTATGGGTTTCTTGTTTTTCATTTACACAAATTAATATTATCCGGCCTGTTTCAGTTTTTCTTCCAAAGCTTTCGGAAAGGCGATTCCCTTGTCTTTGGCAAAGGCACGGAAATACAGCATGATCCTTTGGCCCAGCAGGGTGTTGCGTTTGCTGATATCATTGCGGTGGATCGCCATGAATAGCATCTGTTTCTGGCCTACTAGGATCACTCGCTTTTTCGCTCTTGTAATCGCGGTGTAAATCAGGTTCCGGTAGAGCATAATGGTATGTGCTTTTAAAATAGGAATAATGACAGTGTCATATTCTGATCCCATTGCCTTGTGAATGGTGGTGGCGTAGGCCAGTTCCACTTTAGCCATATCCTCCGGGGCATATGTCAGTTTCCGGCTGTAGCTGAACTCCAGACCGATACGGATACCCTGGGGAGTCCGGCTGATTGAGCGTATAAACCCTAAATCGCCGTTTGACACAATATCTGTGTTTTTGGTATGCATGATGCGGTCGCCCACGCGGAAGCTTTTGGTTCCTATCTTTGTTTCTTCTTCTGCGCAGCGGAACGGGTTGACCAGTTCCCGCAGGGACTGGTTCAGATGGTCGGCCGAAGTGCAGCCTTCTGACCGGAAGGGGGTAAGCAGCTGAAGCTGTTCGATGCTGCCGTCGGCGGTTTCCTTACAGTAAATATTGGTGATGATTTCTGCCGCCGCTGCCGGATCGTCACAGCTGATAAAGGAAAAATCAGGGCCGTAGAACAATTTGGTGTTGCCTTTCCGGATAAAAGCGGCATTGATCGCTATCAGGTTATCCTCAGACTGACGGAATACCTGGTCCAGCACGGTAACCGGTATCAGGCCGCAATGGATCAGTTCATGGAACACGTTACCGGCTCCGACACTTGGAAGCTGGTCGGGATCGCCGACAAGGATCACCTTAGTTTCCGGTTTGATCCGGGAAAAAAACTGGCTGGCGAGCCACATGTCAGTCATGGAGAATTCATCCACGATGATGAGGTCTGCTTCAAACAGCTTCTTTTCCTTGGGCCTGCCATGTTCCGTTTCCTCGCCGGCTTGTTCCAAGACGATTGTAAGCCCCATGCCGTTATGTAGGGTCTTGGCATCCATGAAGCCGGAGCTTTCGGCCATGCGCCGACTTGCCCGGCCGGTGGGAGCCATCAGGAGAATCATGGCATCCTTATATAGCTTGCGGTGAACTTCGAGGATGGTTTTGATTACGGTAGTCTTGCCGGTTCCCGGAGGGCCGGTGATAATGGAGAGATGGTGCAGAAATGCCGTACAGACGGCAGTCTCTTGTTTTGGCGACAGTTCAATCCCTGATTCAGACAGGACCTGTGGCAATATCTGGGTAATCTGTTTCTGTGGCGGCGGGCTGGTCAGCAGCGTGGCGATCTGCCTGGCGGTTTCATCCTCCTGGCCAAAAACCCGTGGCAGGTAGATGTTTTCCCGGTTGGAAACGACCGAGCCGCTTAGGATCATATTTTCCAGCTCCCTTTCCACCTCTTTGCTGTGGAGCCGCATGTCGGGCAGCGGGATTTTTTCATTTAATAATTTAAGGGAATTTGAAGTGAGATATTTGCTTGATACAAATAGGTGACCTTTCTGATGTCTGGCTTCATCCAAGCTGCAGTAAAGGGCACCGCGGATGCGCAAAGGGTCATGGAGTCTCTGGGGCCGGTTATCAGCCTTTTGGACAATGGCATCTACCCGCTTGAATCCGAAGCCGGAGATCTGGCAAAGCTCAAAAGGGCTTTTCTTCAGGACTGTCAGGCTTGAAGCGCCAAAATACTGATAGACTTTAAGGGCCGTTGCCGGCGAGATCTTAAATGGGGACAGCAGGGTCATGATATCACGGAGCATCCGGCTTTCTACGTAGGAAGCTGTGATATCTTCCAGTTTTTCCGGGGTAATGCCCTTGATTTCCAATAGCTGTTCCGGATGATGTTCCAAGATATTCAGGGTATCAAGGCCGAACCGGCCGACAATGGCCTGGGCCGTCTTTTCTCCGATCCCTTTGATCAGGCCGGAGGCAAGATAGCCTTGGATCCCCTCAGTGGTAGGTTTCACGACTTCCCGGCAAAGTATCACGCTTAGCTGTTTTCCATATTTGCTGTCGGTCCATTCTCCGTGCAGCTCCATGTCAACGGCTTCCGTAAGCGGGAGATCGTAACCCACCGCCGTAAAACGTATGAGGCGGTCATGATACCTTCTGCTGCTGCGGGCTTCTTCCGGGATGTTCTGGTCGGAAGTCTTTACGCAGATGATAGAATAATGGCTGGCCGGATTATGAAAAATGGTACTGTCATAAGTGGCTATATAGCTCATTTGGTTTTACCTCCTATGTTTCGTGCCAGATCTATCCAAGAATCGGAAGATGAGGAAGAGAAAAACTATTCTTGCTATGTTGAGGACGATCATCAGCAAAGCAGCTAAAAAGACACAGAACCAGCCCCAGTTAAGGATTCCGGTTAAATTTAAGATGACAAGGGTGGCTGTAACGATGATAATTAGAAACGTAGATGTACTTTTCATATTTTTTCATTCCTTTCTGTTGTGGTCAGGCGGCCTCTTCGGAAGCAGCCTTGATATTCAGTTTTCGGTATTCGGAGACGGTCACGAACTGCTCATACAGATCCGGATACTGCATTTTCAGAAGCAAGAGGTTGTCCTTATTTACTTCCGGTTTTCTCACCGGATTGGCTGTGACTGCGTAGCGTATGCCGCCGCTTTCACAGAATGCCGTGCAGCTTTTCCCCATGTCGGCGATAATCATGGCTTTTAAACGGTCCATGTCTTTCTTAAGCTGCCGGGAATAGGTATCAGAATTTTCCTTTGTTTCTTTTAATTCAAGATAACGCTGCACTTTCGCGGAGGTTTCCGTATCGAAGGTGATGACCGAGGCATTCCTGTCAGCCAGCCCAAAATGCTTTTTAGCGCTGTCTAGGATCAGATCGCCTTCCTCGGTATATGGAGGCGGTACTTGCGCCTGTACGTGGTTTTCCCAGAAGTTCCGTTCCAGATAGATCATTTCGTCTTCGTAGGCGGCATCACGTTTTTGCTCACGGATTATAACTTCGTTGGTGCCGAGTAGTAAACAGCAGAAGAAGATCCGGTCGATGCCGGTGACGCACATGTAGTGGCGGCCCTGGGCTTCATAATAAGGAGGCACGATTTCTTCATACTCCGCCCACCAGTTGTCCTTTGCGAAAAAGCTTGTGGTCTTGATCTCTACAAGCGCTAGGCTGCCGTCAGGCATTTGTGCAAAATAATCAATATCGGCAATCATGTGATGATGCTCAGGGTGGTGAAACATTTTTTGGACCTGAAAGACGGGATAACCGGTCATGTCGTGAAAGATACCGGCCACCATTCCTTCCAGCAGATGTCCGATCTGGAAGGCGGTTTTGTTATCATCGTCATCCCAGGCGGGAACAATATTCAGTTTGTCGAAGTAGATGTCTCTTGCAGTACGGAAAGGTGAGATGCCCAGGATGGCGGCGACATCGCTGCCTCCGATTCCTCGGCGGCGGTACTCCAGCCATTCTGCTTCTGATAAGCCGGCGGTATCCGTTAATATGGGGATATTGCGTAGGCAGTCGGGGATAGAAAGTGAAGGTTCGTTTTCCGGCATGTTCATTCCTCCTTTCTGCTTTTGGGGGGAATGATGGGTGGTTCTGGTTCGGTGTTGCTGGTGGGGGCTGATGCTGTTTGCCGGTTCCATTTGGAAGAGGCCGGTTTGTTTCTGGAGCGTCCGCCCGGTTTCCATTTTCGTCGGTTCATTCTGTGTCCGCCTTTCTTTTTTGATTTATCCTCAAAGCCGCTGATTTATCAGGGGACTTTTGGGCAATAAAAAAAGCGGGAATGACAGTCTGGTAAGGTAGCGTTTCTGTGAGGTACAGAAACCAGAGTCATTCTCGCTATGGGTGGGATTTCTCCCGATAAAATAAAAAAGCCAGTACATTTGGCCAATAAGGGCGCAAAGATGCTACTGACAGTCATACAAATTTAACAGCGTGTGCAATGCAGGGTTTAGGCTGCGGTAGACTATATTAGTCTTGGAGTCCCGTGAGGGATGCACAAAAATCAATCACATGGTAAGTTTAGCACAAGATATAGTATAAGTCAATAACAGAGGCACAAGATAGGCAATATTATTACTTTATATATTATGATATTTCCAATCGAATACGATGCATAAGATTTAGAGATGTGTCGATTTATTCCTTGTATCTCATGAAATGTTATGGTATATTATATTAACATAGTTTAGTTGTACGGGAGGAACGGAGGCTCATCCGATGCAAGCATGTTACAAAAAATTATGGAAGTTATTAATTGATGAGGATATGAAAAAGAGCGACCTCGCGGAAATTGCAAATGTTAGCGTAGCAACTATAACCAAACTCGCTAAAAGCGAAAATGTAAATGTGGATATTTTAGTTCGTATCTGTTCGGCGCTTAAATGTGATATTTGCGATATTATGGAATTGGTTTGCGACAATATCGAAGAACAATCAGGGAAAGGGCGATAATTAAGTGAGTAAACTTATTCAACTTAAATCCCTAGCTGACAGGTTTGCAGGGAATTTACGGTATTACAAGGATTCGAAACAGGCATACAACGAACATTCCTGCCGAATTGAATACATAGATCCATTATTAAATATTCTTGGATGGGATGTGGCGAACGCTAAAGGATTGCCACCTCAGTTCAGGGAAGTATTAGCAGAAAATTACTCAATGAAAACAGATCGCCCGGATTACTCCTTAACTTTGCGTGGAGTTACAAAACTTTTTATTGAAGCAAAAAAGCCATCAGTAGATATATCTTGTTTAATTGAACCAGTTCTTCAGGCGCGTAAATATGGTTGGAATGCCAATCATAGAGTTGTCATACTTACGAATTTTGAATACCTGCTTATATATGACACCACGATTGTTCCAAATGAATTGGATGATTGTTTCGTTGCGTTATATAGAAAATATCATTTCTCTGAATATTGCGAGAAGTTTGACGAAATTAATAAGTTGATTTCACGTGAATCTGTTTATTCAGGTGATTTTGACTTATATTTTGAAAGTAGTCTTGTACGGGAAACCGCCTATACACAACCCGTAGATGCTCATTTTCTTGGGGAAATTAACCGTTGGCGTGTGGCGTTAAGTAATGATCTCTATATGAAGGATGCCCGATATTGTTCTCTTGATGTGTTGAATGATGTAGTTCAGGACTTTATTAATAGAATTGTTTTTCTGCGTATCTGTGAAGATAGAAACTTACCGCTTTATCATAAACTGCAAGAAACAATTAAAGATCAGGAGTATCTAAAAGAAAAAATTTCAGAGTTATTCAAAGCTGCTGATAAAAGATATAATTCAGGTTTATTCTTGGGGGATTCTGTAGTATTTGACTTAAGCAATGCTGTAATCGCTGATATGATTGAGGGGCTTTATTATCCAAAAAGTCCATATTTATTCAATATTATTGAATCTAATCTGCTCGGAAAGGTATATGAACTTTTTCTGACAGAGCAACTCGTATTATTATCCGATAAAACTGTTGACCTGTCACCGAAGAAGGACTGTGCTAATCGTTCCATAGTAACAACGCCTAATGAAATCGTAAGATATATGACGGATAAAGCATTTAGCCGCATTTGTAATGGCAAGACTCCTTATGAAATCTATCAACTCCGTGTTGCAGATATTGCCTGCGGGTCAGGGGTTTTTCTTGAGGCAGCATTCGAATATTTACAGAACTATTGTGTTGAGTGGTATTTACAGCATAGCCCTGAAAATCTAGTTGAAATCGGAAACGGTCTATTTAAGCTACCTCTTGAGGAAAAGAAAAAATTACTGTGTTCTTGCATTTATGGGATAGACGTTGATGTCCACGCTGTTGAAGTTGCCAAATTTTCATTGCTGATCAAATTAATTGAAAATGAAACTTCACCTTCAGTTGTTGATTCTATCCCTATTCTGCCTATGCTAGAGAATAATGTCCTTCATGGAAATTCATTAATTGATGATGCCGCCTTGCGCGGAATGGATATTAGTGACGCTGATTACACCACTATCGTTCCGTTCAACTGGAATACAATTAATGAAGGTGAATTATTTGATATCATTATTGGTAATCCGCCTTATGTTAATACTGAAGGACTACACGCTTTGGTTCCAGCCAGCGAGTTCGATGCTTATAAGACTAATTATTCAACCGCATATAAGCAGTTCGATAAATACTTTCTTTTCATTGAGCAGTCTGTGAATAAGGTTAGAGAAGACGGTTGTATTTGTTATATCGTGCCAAACAAGTTTTTCAAGATAGATGCTGGAAAAAACCTCAGAAAGCTAATTGCCTCACAAAAACTGCTAGTTAGTGTGGATGATTTTGGAGATGCACAATTGTTTGAAGATAAAACTATTTACAGTTCTATTTTGTTTCTTGCACGATGTTCACAAGATAATTTTATTTATTCGCGCGTATCATCTCCTGTGACATTGTGGGCAGGAGAAAGAAATAATTCTATAAAGGTGAATAGCAATATGTTGAATGAAGCAGCATGGAAATTAACGGATGACTTAGAAATACTTGCACTTCTTCAAAGCATCTCTGATTATACGGTTCCGATTAAGACATATGCAGAGTTTTTTAATGGTATTCAAACAAGCGCAGAACGACCTGTTCCAATATATTGGTTTTCCAACAGTGAGGTAGTAAGGGAGAACGATCATGATTTGACGATTCGACGTGATGGGTTTGAATTTATGATAGAAAAGGCGATATTGAAGCCATATTTTAAGCCGAATAAGAAAAGCGAAAAAGGTCTGAATTCATATAGCGTATTATCAACGGATAAACGCATTATTTTCCCGTATGATAGTTTCGGAAAGCTAATCGGCAATGGCATGTTGCAGTTTTATTATCCTGGTGCCTATAATTATCTTAGGTGCTATTTTGATAGGCTTGTTCCAAAATCAGTTTCTTCTGATGGGATACGAGACGTACCGAAGGCAACTATTAACACTTGGTATCAATATGGGCGAACACAAGCGCTCACGGCCTTCATTAATACGCCAAAACTTATAGTAGGAGTGTTGAGTAAGGATCCTATGTATGCATATGATGAAAGCGATATGCTGATATCATCTGGAGGAACTGCGGGTTACTGTGCTATCAGTGCAAAAGAAGGAAGCCCGTATGCGCTTGAATATATTCAGGCATGGCTTAGTAATCCGATTACAGAGCGAATAATACGTATATTAGGAAGTAATTTTGAAGGTGGCTTTGTCGCTCGCGGAACATTTCTTTTGCCAACATTACCTTTTATAGAGCTTGATTTCAAATCAGATCTGCAGAAGTCTATTTATGATAGAGTAGTTGAGGCCACAAGGAAAATTTATTCTCTAAACAATATGCTCAGACAAAAGCCAAGCAAAGTCGAGGAGAGAAGTATCCTACAACGCAAACAAAACTTAATTACTGAAATAGAAATATTAATTACTAAAATATATCATTTGGATTTTGAGAAAGGCTGATAAATAATGCGGCTGAAAAAAGATAGTACAGAACAAAAGCTACGTGGTGCATACTATACACCATTGCCGTTGGCGAACGCAATGGTAAGTCTTTTTGATGATCAAAGCTTTGAACGCATACTTGAACCAAGTTGTGGAGATGGAGTGTTTTTAGACTGCCTTGAAGCAAGTGGTGTTTTGTGTCGATCAAAATCGGTAACTGCTGTTGAAATAGAATGCGATGTGGCAGAAAAGGTTCGTGCTCGTCATAATGCCTCTAAGAATATGAATATCCTATGTGGGGATTTTCTTGACTTTTATAAACGTTCACACCAAAAAGATCGCTACGATTTGATTCTTGGAAATCCGCCATATATTCGTTACCAGTATCTTACTGAAAAACAACGAGAATTACAATCAATGATTTTAACGACTTATGGAATGAAAGCGAATAAGTTAATAAACTCGTGGGTCTGTTTTTTAGTGGCATGTGTTCAAATACTTTCAGATAATGGTAAGATAGCTTTTGTGGTTCCGGCTGAAATTTTACAAGTTGCATATGCCGAAGATTTAAGGTTATTTTTATCTCATCAGCTTTCCCGCATAACGCTAATTACTTTTGAGCATCTAATATTTCCAGAAATTGAACAAGAGGTTGTCGTTTTTATTGGTGAAAAGGGCGGTGTTGAAAAAGGTATACGCATCATAGAGATGGATAACCTTGATGGATTCAAAACACTTAATTTAGCAAGCAATGGATATCAGAAATTGCAGCATGCTCGTGAGAAATGGACGAAATATTTTATTACTGCTAACGAAACTGCACTTATACAGAAGTTGCGCGAAGATAGGCGATTTGCAAAATTCAAAGATTTTGGTGTAATCAATATTGGGATTACTACGGGTAATAATGATTATTTTTCAATCAATAATGAAGTAGAAAGTTGTTATGACCTTGATTCTGTAACGTTGCCACTAATAGGCCGCAGTTCCCATGCACATGGAATTTACTTTACCACAGAGGACTGGTTAGTCAATGTATCGAGAGGGAAGAAAGCTAAGTTAATCAGTTTTCCCGATATTCCTTATGGAGAATATCCTACAGGACACAAGAGATACATCGAACTCGGCGAGCGCGAAGAGCAAAACAAGGGATATAAATGCAGCATACGAGATCGTTGGTATATAGTGCCTTCTGTTTGGGTTCCAGATGCTTTCTTTCTACGGAGAAATAATCTATATCCCAAATTCGTATTGAACCGCTGTAATGCAGTCTCTACGGACACAATGCACCGCATGAAGTTCAAGGACGGAATTGATGCCGAAAACATCCTACTTTCGTACTATAACAGTATATCATTTGCATTTACAGAAATATGTGGACGGAGCTATGGTGGTGGAGTACTTGAAATTCTACCGGGTGAAATGGGCAATATTCTTGTTCCAAAAATCAACCATATTGAGATCTCATTGCGCAATGATCTGCTCAGTCATATTGACGAAACCATTCGCAATGATGGTGATGTGGAAGTAATCCTTGATTTGATTGATGCTAAATTGCTTGTTAATAAGCTTGGAATAGACGCTGGAATATGTAGGCAATGCCGTAATATCTGGAAAAAACTACAACAGCGCAGGCTCAAAAGAAGTACTTAATATTATAAATGAAAGTTTCAAATATCTCTTTATGCGGAGCTATTACTAAGGGGGGGTGGATATATGGCAGATAACAGTACACACGCGGTTGGGCAAATGCAGGGATATCTGCGTCAAGTTCAGCAGATGTTCAGTGAGCTGATATCTTTAGAAGAAGTAACGGTAAGTGTTGAAGCTCTCGATGACGTTGCCGTTCAAAAAGAAGATGGTTCAATTATTGCGGATCAAATGAAAAGCGTAACATCTTGTGATAATCCGGCCACTGACCGAAGCCCTGTATTTTGGAAGACGCTTTTTAACTGGCTGCAGTATGTACAGAAGGGAGATTTATTATTAAATAAAACAGTGTTTCGTTTTCTAGTGATTTCTGAAAATGATGTTACGAGCGGAAGCATTGCAGATCAATTCAATAATGCGACTACCGTTGGGGAGGCAAAAATAGCACTATTTAAGGCTCAAAAAGAGCTATGGGGGGAAAATGAAGAAAAAAAGAATAGTATTCCAACGTCTTATTGCGAATATCTGAATGAACTATTTAACCCAAAGCATTGTGACACAGTTTGTGAACTCATTGCAAAAATGTCGGTAATTATTTATAAGAATGACTATGATGATAAGCTAAAAGAGAAATTCAAAGCAATTCCAGCATTGTATCCGGAATTTTCGGATAACTTATATACTGATATGTTTGGTTGGGTGATGAATCGTGTCGTTATTCAATGTAAAAAGGGTAAGCCCGCTTACATAAGCAAAAGTGAATTTGATTCAGCATTGGTGGCACATCAAAGAGCATATAATCAGACTGCGTCAATACCTGCTCTTTCATCTCCAATAAATGAAGCTGTTTTAAGTGGAGTTGTAAAAAGTCCCCATCCCGACAATTATATTTTACAACTTGAATTTATAGAGGCTGACTTTACTGATAAATGTAAAGCAGCAAGTGATTATTTAAGAACTAAAGAAGAAATTTCTATACGAGCTGAAAAAGGGTTATTCACACCTGATAGTATGATTGACTATACGGATAGACTCAAGCGATCTTGGAGCAATGCACGGATACGCATGAGATATTCTCCTGGTACAGATGTTGAAAAAGGTACTTTTCTATTTTCAGAAACGAGTGATGCTGTACTTAAAATGAAACTTCAAGGAGCAGACGTTCCGTCTTTTTTTGGCTGTGGCAGTCTTCATGATTTAGCCAACTTACCAACAGATAGACCAGATATAGGGTGGCATCCAAATTATGAAGCTCTTTTAAGGAGTGACAATAGAAATGAATAAAATTAATCGTGAAATATATCTTGTCCAAAACCCCGCAATAGGTGCTGCTATATTATGGCAATTCGTATGCGGTTATTATTATGGCACAGAAGAAAATAAGCAAGTGCCATTTCCCCTACTCTTTATTGTCTTGCCGATAATTTTCAGGGAAGATTTACGCACAGTAATAGACGGTACGAACAAACCGTCTGGCTTACAAAAAGTTTCAGAAAAATTATTTAAAGATAGGCGAACTGATTTATTTTATAGTATCCACAATTCGGCTGAACAGTATAAGGAAATAACTTTAACCGCGATAAATATTGCAATTGCTAAAAGCTTGATTTCGGTGGATATAAATACAGCAACAATATTGCCACTCCTAAGAAAAGTGTCGAAAATGCCAAAGTCATCAGAAAGGTTGTTAAAATTAGGAGATAAATTAGGTATATGGTGTTCGGCAATGACTTTACATGAAATAAGCCAACTCTTGAAAGTGAGGTTTTGATATGAGATTTTCAATTAATTCAGTAATTCTATGGTCACGCAATAAAGAGGATGGCTTTAGAAAGGTAAAGTTTGAAGATAAGCAGGTAAATATCCTAACGGGAGCGTCACAAACGGGTAAGTCGGCAATAATTCCAATAATCGACTATTGTCTTGGATCAAATGAATGCACTATACCTGTAGGTATTATCCGAAATGCCTGCGAGTGGTTTGGAATTCTTGTTGATTTAGAAGATGAACAAATGCTCTTTTGTCGCAGAGAACCCGAAGCACAGAAGAGAACTGGCGATATGTATTTTGAAAGAGGTAAGAATCTTGATATTCCACAAAATATTACAAAGAATATTTCGCTTGATCAAGTAAAGAATACTCTTAATGTGTTGCTGAACCTTACACTTTTAGATTCTGATCCTACAGCACCGGACAATTTTGGCGGACGCCCGTCATATCGCGACTTAATGGCATTTATTTTTCAACCGCAGAATGTTATCGCAAATAATAGGGTTCTTTTTTATAATATTGAAAAGATGGAGCACAAAAAAAAACTTATTAATATATTTCCCTATGTTCTTGGAGCAGTAACTGCCGAAGTTATAATGGCAATACAAGAACGTGAAACATTGACACGAGAAAAATCACGCATAGAACGCGAAATTAAGCATATAAAAGATGTTTCGGAATCATGGAAACAAGAAGTTTCAGAATGGTTAACCCAAGCGAGAGAATTGGGTTTGAGTCAGTTTAATTTAGAAAATGATTTCTCGTCGCAGGTTGAAGAGTTGAAACGAATTACTGATAAAAATGAAAATGATACGTCAATAGATTCCTTAAATATACGTGACACATCCGAAACACTGTCAAAGCTTCGAAATGAAGAGCAAATACTTTCTCGCAAGCTTTCACTTTCGCAAAAAAGATACGATACTATGAAGAGTCTTGAAGAAGCAAAGAAAAAATATAGTGACTCACTCGCAATACAGATAAACAGATTGGATATTTCTGGCTGGCTTCGTTCTCTTGCGACAAATCCTGTTTGCCCGCTTTGCGGAGAAACACATGACCATCAAAACGGAACTCTGGATGAACTGTGTGATGCTATGTCTGAACTTGAACGAGAAGCAGGTGCGGTTCAGGGTATCTCAGTCGGCTTTGATAGGGAATTAGCTCATGTCAAAACGGATATAGATATTTTATCAGAAAAATTATCGGCAATTAGAAAGAGAATACAATTTGAAAGTGCACCAACACAAGAAAAAGCGTTTTTAAAATATACTTTAACAGGGGCTGCCAGATTTCTCGGAAGAATGGATTTTGCAATACAAACATATGAGCGACTTGGGACAGATGGTGAGCTAGAGGCGCGTCTTTCAGCATTGGAAATCCGCATTTCCGCACTCAATAAATTGATAAACGAAAATTCAAAAGATAAGAAAATGAAAGTCGCATTAACATACATACAGGAACAAGCGAACGCCATTATTAAACAGTTACTAGATGACGATGCGGAACACTATAACGATCCGATTGAGTTTGACAAGAACGAGTTAACAATCAAAATTACCACAGTAGATGGTCGTGAAAACTATCTATGGGAAATTGGCAGTGCCTCTAATTGGCTTTCGTATCATATTGCAATCAGTCTTGCGTTTCAAAAATATTTTCAACATCGAAAAGGTGTTTCAGTTCCAAACATACTGATTTTAGACCAACCGAGTCAAGTATATTTTCCCAATCAAGCAATCAATATCAAGGAAAACACTACTGCTAAAGAGGATTCAGAAAAAATAGCCGATGAAGATAAAGCGGCAGTAAAAAAAATATTTGCGGCTCTTTCAAATTATTTAATCGACACCAAAGCTTTGCTTCAAATCATTGTGCTGGAACATGCCGATGAAGATATCTGGGGAGAATTTGAAAATATCTCACTTGTTGAGCGTTGGCGTGATGGGGAAAAACTAGTTCCGCAATCATGGATTGAGGGAAGTCATTTATCATCTTGAACAGATAATACCACTCTGATTGCTATTTATCGCAAAAGCGCTACGATGTTTTTTATAGAATTAGTAATTCTTAAGGAAAAATAACAATTATATTTTAAAAATATCTTATAAATATGCAGAAATAAAATAAAAATTCGTTGTTTATTAAGTGTATGGATAATTTCAAACATGAAATTAATTATACACTATTTTTGTACCTTGACAATTTAATAGCTCTGCCCATGCATTTATACAGAAGTTGCAGATAGGATTTATATTTTACAATCTACCTGCAACCCAAGCACTGCACAGCAGTCTCTGGAAATACGTGGCGAAATCGGCATAGGAAATGGGCCTGGGCAGAAGATCAATATATTTGAAAGGATGAATATGATGATTAATGAATGTTTAATAATAACCAGTTTGTCTATAACATGGAAGCAAATTATTTTTATATCAACAATTTTAGGAACAAGCGGACTTCTGATTTTTATTGCATTATTATGTGTAGCAATACTGTCAGCAGGAAGATATATGACAGAATGTCTTGAGTCCAATTAAGAATGAATCATATTATCGTCAAGGAGAAAGGAATACATGAATGAAACCATATACACACTAGAAGATCTTGAGAAAATATTTCCATTCGGAAAAAGTAAGCTGTTAAAGTTATGCAAAGCCGGGGTGCTACCAGTAGTTAAAGTCGGAAAAGACTATATATCTAATCCGGCATTGATTGACCGGTGGATGAAAGAAAATGAGGGAAAAGAAATAATTTATTAAAATTGTTCAAACTTGAAAATGGTGATATAATATTCATATTGACTATATGAATTTACCGTTTTCATATGGAGGTCAGAACATATGCAAAAGGTAAATATGAGCATTAGAAAGAGAGAAAACGGTAGCTTTGAGGCAAGAATTGTAATTGATGGGAAACGGTATTCCCGCTATGGTAAAAGCATGCTGGAAGCAAAGCAGAAAATAAAGCAATTGCAGCGAGAAGCTGGAAAGGGAAATGTAATTGCCATGTCTGCCAAGCTGGACGTTGCTTTAAGATCTTACCTGCAGGACATCAAGCAGTGCAAGGTGAAAGGGACCACATACGATAGGGCGGAAAGTACATTTATAAACCATATCAAAAATGAACCCTTGGCAAGAATGCAGGTTGGGTCAATTACGGCACAGAATATCCAAAAACTCTTATTTGACAAATGTAAGGAAGGGTTGAGCGAATCTAGCATCAAGAAGATATTTAATTTATTGGGCGAGTTTTTCAGATATGTGTTTGCGATCAGAGAAATCAATTATAATCCGATGGATTTAGTGAAAATGCCTCATGCTTCTAATTTCTTGTACCAGTCAAAGGAGATGGAAATACTGACGGTAGATGAAATGAAAAAAGTAATATCTGTAGCAGAGCGTATCAAAAAGAACGGCCAACCGAAGTACCGATATGGCGAGGCAGTCATACTATTGCTGAACACAGGCCTGCGGTCAGGTGAACTAAGAGGAATCAATATAAAAGATATTGATTTTGAAAGACGGGTACTGCATGTTCAACAGAATGTCGTATATGTAAAAGACAGAGAGAATGGCGGTATTCAATATCTGATTGATGGGGTGAAAACAAAGAAATCTGACCGAGAGATTCCGTTAAATGACCGGGCAGTTTTGGCACTTAAGCGGATGCTCAGCACGACTTACAACTGCAAAACAGGTTATCTGGTATGTACCACCGCAGATAAGATCGTAACTCATTCGAACTTGCAACGCGGTTACTCTGCGATTTTGAAAGAAGCAGGAATCGAGCACATGGGATTGCATTCAACCAGGCACACATTTGCGACGGTGGTTCTGAAGGATGCCGAGGACAAAGGACAGATCAAGGAAGTATCCGAGTTGCTGGGCCATTCACAAGTTAGTACTACCTACACATACTACATCAAGGCCTCTGACGAAGATAAACGCTGCCTGTTGGATCAGTTAAATACGCTGGTTTCAGATGTGGGGTAAATAGGGGGTAAGTAGCGATTGAAGATTTGACAAACCCCGCGATATCAAGCAAATAGCAGAATAAGTAGGCGGTCTGCAACACCTCTATCACCAGTTCAAATCTGGTTGGCGCCTTTTGAGGAAAGACGGAGAAAACGTTGATTTTACAGTGTTTTCTCTGTTTTTCATTTAATGAAAATGTATGTATGCATATGTACACCGCTAAAACAAAGGATTATTCCAAAGCCGAACACATAATATTGGTAGTTTCCTCTACCGGAAGAACTTGCCTTAAATAATGCAATGTCATTGATGTAGTCGTATGTCCAAGAAGCTTCTGCAAAGCAGTTAATGGCATACCTTTAGAATAAAGGATTGAAGCAACAGTAAATCGTATTTTATGACTTGAACGTTTTTCTACCCCAGCTTGAATACAATACTTCCCAAGATATCTATTAAAGGAATCTCCCAATAATTGTCTGCCATCCTTCATAAAAATATACTCACCGTCTGGATTTTGTAATTTAGCTTTTTCAAGAATTATTTTAGCCGTAGGTGTTAAAGGTTGATACCGAAAACCATCATCGGAGTTACCCTTAATTCGTTCGGCTTCTTTAAACTCCCTAGGCTTAAAACTCAAATCGTCATTCATAGCATAATAAACAATCCTTTGCTTCTGAACATATATATTATCTCCTCGAATATCATCCCATTTTAATGCTAATAATTCAGCAATACGCAGAACCATGTGAAAATCAAATTGAATGGCTAAAGAATACATTTCATTATTATTCTTTAAATACTCAAGTAATATCTTACGTTCTTCAAATGAAAATACGTCACTCTCATTATTAACAGGCTTAAATGAAAATTGCCGACAATTAACATCACGAATAGGATTACTTTCAACAATTTCTTGTTCTAGCGCATATTGCATAATACCATTTAGTAAGCTTTTTATGCTTCCAAATTGCTTTTTACTTAATGTACAATCTTTTGTCCATCTACGGAATAAACATATAAAATCTTTGGTTTTTAATTCAATAACTGGTATAAGTCGTAATTCTTCACCTTTCATGAATCTATTCCAAGTAAATGTAAATTCTTTTAATGACTTTGATGAAATATTAGTAAAGTCTCTTCTCCATATTAAGTATTCTGAATACAATCCCTCTAATGACGATTGTGAGCGTCCATATTCCATATCATAGAGCTTGTCAATTAAACCATCATAAGTAATTGCCGTGATCTGTTTCCTGTTTATGTAGATATAAAATTGTTTACCATCCTTTCTCACTTTTATTTTGCTGCTATACTTCTTTTTAATGTCGTTCTTTCTTTTCATCATTAAAAATAATCCAGACACCTCTGAATCTGGGAAATCCTTTTCTTTTTTTCATGTTTTATCATGGAATGAAGAAACAGGTAGATCTTTTTGATAGTGGAAAAGCTGTAGTCATCCTGCTTGCTGTCCAATAGCAGTTGTATATCACGGGACTTCAGATCGCAGATCAGTATCCTGGAAATAGAATGGTTCCTGATATGACAGTTAAAAGTCGTTTCCAGGCGGTCATAGGTAGACTGCTTCAGCCTCTTTCGTTTGACCTGCTGTTCTTTATGATACAGAAACTTAATTGCATATTCTGCTATGGTAAGATTTTGCGTGTTTGCTTCACCGATCTGTATTAGAAATTTATAATCGTCTAGCTTAGCCTTGGCTTCCATTTTAGTTTTTCCGGTAAACTCTTTGGCTGGCAACCCTGTTTGGTCTCCAGACATATTTGGGAACCATACATGGAAATGTGTGAGGATATCCGCCATACGCTGGGAATGAAAGAATTATATGCCAGGCGTAAGGAAACAATAGAACGCATATTTGGAACAGCCAAGGAGAATCATGGATTCCGTTATACGCAGATGACAGGAAAAGCCCGGATGGAAATGAAGGTGGGTCTTACGTTTGCGTGCATGAATCTAAAAAAACTGGCAAAGATGTTACAAAGAAGAGGGCTCTTGGATACGGTAAAACAAACTATTATTAAAAAAAGAAAGTTTTTAGAAAATCACAGGAAAGTGGAGCTAGAACTTGCTGTCTAACTCCACTTTGTCTTCACTCTGAAACATCTATCTTTTAACCTTTTATAAAAGGTTAAAAGATAGATGTTAAAGTAACAACCTAATGATTAGCAATTTTGCTCAACTAAAGGATATAAATATATGATTGAGCCTAATCTACTGTCTGGCATGAAATAAATAACCTTCAAAGCTACATTAATTAGCTTTGAAGGATCAATTTCTTTAAGGTATATATTCGTGTTCCACTTCGACATCAACTGAATTATTTGAAATTATTTCTATATTTTCCATGTATTCTATATTTTCAGAAGACTCATTATCTTCATTCATTTGATTATTATTATAGTATTCGTGAGTCTCAATATCATTAGCATTAGATGCAGGTACAATTTCTTCATGTTGTGAATTTCTGTATGCGCTTAGACCAATTACCACAACTAATCCGGCAAAAAGGACTACAGCTACAATAATTTTTTTTCTCATCTTCACCTCATTAAACCTTAAACCAACCAGAATAATTTGTGGTTTGACTAGAATTGTTTCTAAATGCAATATTAAAAGTGCCACTATACGAAGGACTCAGAGTACCAAACCAACCTGAAGAAGATAAGCCTCCGGCAGGAAAACCAAATTCTCCTGTTGATGTGTCATAAAGTCCAATATTACTGGAGACTTGCGGGTCTATGGTGATATTACATTGTATCACTGAAGACGAGGATAAATTAAGCGATGATGTTCCTCGTCCGTAATGATTTCCCTCTACATCAGCATCAATATTATATGTAGTGGCTCTTGTCGATGTAAACGGTGGGGGATTTTCGCTAGAATAAGGAATAAAGACTGCCATTACTTCGCCGCTTTCATTAATAAATTCAATTGGATGTTGAGTGATTTCCGTTTCTTGTGCCACTACAGATTGTCCAAAACTGAAAAGGAAAAGTGATACGACTAACAGCTCCAAGATTAATTTGTTGATTCTTTGATTTTTTTTTATCATTGCGCTCCTTTCGAATGCCAAATATTAAACAGTACTATTAAATATATAATAACATGACAAGGTGAAAAATTCAATATTCATTTTAGAAAACACACTGATTTATTTGCGGAACGCAATAATAACAAGTTAATACGAAGAAAATATTTTTTGCAATATAAAGCATAAAGTTATTTTGTAGTATATTGTAAAATTTAAAAATAAAATGTCAAATGTTTTTTAAATTTTTGTTAGTTTTTCGAATATTTTATCTATTTTTTAAGTTAGAGGAAAAAACCAGTGCCTTTATCAATAAACTATCAGATCATGCTCATTCACATTCTATTAGCAACGCAAACCTAAAAACGAGTATCACTCGTTTCAGAGAGTATAAGAGACCGCCAAAGTTATAATGGACCGTGATGCGCTGACGCAGCGCTTCATGGACCGGGCGCTGCAGAGTGCTGTTAAGATACGATTCGCCGCAAAGG
>QMCD01000807.1_pt1 | contig 29602 bp, 9 predicted proteins | sample 1821841 | NCBI WGS metagenome assembly QMCD01 (sample SAMN01991225, study PRJNA193472) | Termite gut metagenome, whole genome shotgun sequencing project. | isolation source: worker | host: Macrotermes natalensis | reverse complement strand
CGAATAAAAAATATAATACATTAATTATATATACAATATTATTGTTAGTATGTATTATTTGTACTTATTTATACTATTTAAGCAATAGCAATATTATTGATTCTGTAAATTCTTTTACTATCACTCCGATTTTAATTTTAATTATTTCATTATTAATTAGCACTATAATGCAAAAAAAGACACAATAAATTTATTATAATACTTCATAACTCTATAAAAATGGGATTATTCTTCAAAGAGTAATCCCTTTTATTTTATGGCAAGAAAAACTATAGCCATAAATCACGTACACAACACATATAAATCATCCCGCTGGTTGATATATAACGTGAGTTCGGGGTTTACCTGCTTGAATAAGAGAAGTTACAGGAAGTTAGAAAGGTACAATGGTGAAGAAGTAAGACAAATGGTTTCACAAAGTAATACGAAGGTTTTTACAAGAGGTTCGACCAAAACTATAGTACAAATAAGCAAATTTTTTCCCTTGTATCATAGATCTCGAACTCATGTTAGTATAATATTTTATTTTTTTCAATAGAGTCTACATTGAAAAATTGTATTTTTGTAAAAACGAATGCTTACCATGGAAGAAATCTTAACAGAAGAAAATAAATCTCCCAAATCCTGGAATAAAATTCTCAAAAAAGTAGCTATTATTCTTGTTTCTTCTATTTTATTGCTGCTGATAGTACTTACTGTTGTCGCAGGAATATTTCAGGATAAAATAACAAATATACTTCTCAATCAGTTTTATGAATATACAAAAGTGGAGATTAAGCATGAAAAGGTCTCTTTTAGCATGATTCGCAAATTTCCTATGGCTTCTCTGCAAATTAACAATATAAATGTCGCCGGACCGGAAGGTAAAAGCACATTACTCAAGGCAGAGCATATATTTCTTCAATTTAATCTTTTCGATTTGGTCAGAAATAATTATACCATTCGTCGCATTGACATTTCCAATGCCGATTTACAACTTTTTGTGGATAAGAAAGGGAATAATAACTGGAACATTTTTAATTTTAGCGATTCTTCGAAAACGGAAAATGTGGAGATAAAACTAAGCTCCATTCAACTGAAAAATGTACGTGCATCGTATGAAGACGAACAGCAGAAATTACTTGTTGAAGCTTTTTTCAATTATCTCTCTGCCAAAGGAAACTTCTCTTCGGCAACTTTCACTGCTCAACTTTCTTCCGATGCCGTAATAGGTAATATCGAAGTTGACAAGATAGTTTATCTTTCTGACCAGGAACTGAAATTCTATACAAAATTAGATATAGATACTGAAAATAAACGTTATGGTATAGAAGGAGGCAATTTTGAATTGGGAATCCTTAATTTCATTGCACATACTTCCCTTTCGAAAAAAAAAGAAGGGTATAAGCTCCAATCGGATTTGTCGATAAAATATGCTAATATTGAAAAAATTATCGAAAAGTTACCGGAAACTATCCGTAAGCAAACACGGATTTTGAAACCGGTAGGAATACTCTCATCTTCTGTAAAAATCAATGGAATAATAGGAAAAGGAAACAATTTGGATATTGCGGGGGATTTTTTATGCAAAAACGGAAGCATCGAAAATATTGAAAATGATATAAAATTTTCAAAAATCAATCTACAAGGTGATTTCTCATTAAGCACTTCTAATGTTTCCCATAGCTTGAAAGTTAAGATGTATGAATTTTCCGGAAAATTAAATAACGGTCATCTTGCCGGAAAAATAAACTTTGAAAACCTTGAACAGCCGGATATAGATTTGTCTGTCAATGGAACAATCAATCTGGAAGATTTACATAGTTTCTTGCCGACAAATTATTTTTATAAAGTGGCAGGAAATGCTTCTATTGATATTGTATTTAAAAATAAATTCACTCAAATACAAAAACTGACTGTTCAAGAATTTAAAAATGCTTCAATTCAAGGGAATTTTGTTTTCACCAATGTTATGCTCCAGATTCGCGAAAATGAAAATATGCTGGAAACACTTTCTGGGGATTTACAGTTTAATAATCAACTAATCATAGCTGACGAATTGCAAGGAAAACTCAAAGGAAATGATTTTGTCCTTAGCGGAAAAATAGAAAACATGTATCCTTATATTTTGGAACATGGCAATCGACTGGAAATTACCGCTGATTTGAATATTCCTGATTTTGATTTGAATAAATTATTTGCTACCACCACTCAACCTTCGTCAAAAAGCCAGGAAGAAATGGAATTATTTCTACCGAAAGATATTGATTTTAATTTCTCCTTCAAAGCCGATAAAATTTCATTCAATCATTTTAAAGCTGAAAACACCTCCGGAAAAGCTGTTTTAAAGAATAATATTTTGTTACTCGAAAACCTGAATATGAATACCTGTGACGGAAAAATGCAGGGAAAAGGAAGTCTCAAACAAATTTCAAAAAAAGAATTTCTGCTCAACTGCAATGCAAAATTGACAAATATAAATATTCCGAAATTATTTTACGCATTTAATAATTTCGGACAAAATGCACTCACAGATAAAAATATAAAAGGAGCTGCAAATAGCGATGTCAATTTTACGGCTGTGCTTGGAAGCAATATGGTACTTGCTCCGAACAGTATTTCAACGCTTATTGATATAGACATCAAAAACGGACAATTGAATAATTTTGTTCCGTTGGAATCACTTTCCAAATTTGTTGAGTTGAGTGAGTTGCAGAATGTAAAATTTGAAACACTGGAAAACCACATCAGTATTGATAACTCTACTATAACAATTCCCAATATGGAAATAAAAACCAATGCATTAAATCTTTCTTTGGGTGGAAATCACCGGTTTTCAGGAGAAATTGATTATCATATCAGACTCATGATGAAAGAAATTCTGGCAAAAAAGGTAAAAAACCGGAAAAACCGAGAAGATTTCGGCGAAGTAATTGACGATAATACCGGAACACATCTTTATCTTTTGGCAACGGGAACAATGGAAAATCCGAAATTCAAATGGGATGGACAATCTTCAAGGAAAGGTCTCAAGGAGCAATTTTCCGACCAAAAGCAACAAATACAAGAAAATCGCAACCAAAACAATCCACAAACACCTTCTATTAAGGAAGAAACTAAGGAATTGAACAACTCCAAGAAAAAACAATCCGATATTGAATTGGATGAGGATTGGTAAGTTTTTCTTTATACAGCCATATCCCTTTTTTTGGTATTTTTGCAGCACCTTAGAATAATGGTGGATTTTCTTTTTGAAAATCTAAAATAAAGTATAAATGTTTAGTTATGTATAAATTAACTCATTTAAAAGAAATTGAAGCGGAAGCTATTTATATATTGCGGGAAGTAGCTGCACAGTTTGAAAAGCCTGTTTTGCTTTTTTCCGGCGGAAAGGATTCCATTGTGCTTACTCATTTAGCATACAAGGCTTTTTATCCTGCAAAAATTCCTTTTCCCTTGCTGCATATTGATACCGGACATAATTTTATTGAAACTATCCAATACAGAGATGATTTGGTGGAACGTTTGGGAGCGACATTGGTTGTGGGTTCGGTTCAGGAATCTATTGATACCGGACGGGTAAAAGAAGAAACAGGTTACAATGCCAGCCGGAACAAATTGCAGACAGTTACCTTACTTGATACGATTGAAAAATACAAATTCGATGCTGCAATTGGCGGAGCACGCCGTGATGAGGAAAAAGCACGGGCAAAAGAGCGTGTTTTTTCACACAGAGATGAATTCGGGCAATGGAATCCCAAAAATCAGCGTCCCGAACTGTGGAATATCTTCAACGGGAAAAAGAATATAGGAGAACATTTCCGTGTATTTCCTATCAGTAATTGGACAGAAATGGATGTCTGGCAATATATTTTGCAGGAAAATATCGAAATGCCCAGCATTTATTTTACCCATGAACGTAAAGTCTTTTTCCGAGATAATCAATGGTTGGCGGCAGAAGAATGTATGACACTCAAGCCTACTGAAACGGTGGAGATTCGACAGGTTCGTTGCCGTACAATCGGGGATATTAGTTGTACAGGATTAGCACTTTCCGAGGCACATACATTGGAAGATATCATTGAAGAAATTGCTGCCACACGTGTTACTGAGCGGGGAAGCCGTGCTGATGATAAACGTTCTGAAACAGCAATGGAAGACAGGAAAAAATCAGGATATTTTTAATGGTTAATGATTGATGATTAATGTTTAATAATGCATTAACGAAACACAAGTGTTAAACATTAAGCATTCAACCTTAAACTTTAAACAATTAGATAAATGGCAAAAACAACAGGATATTTAGATATGGAGCTGCTTCGCTTTACAACGGCGGGCAGCGTAGATGATGGAAAAAGTACGCTTATCGGGCGTTTGTTGTATGACAGTAAGTCTATTTTCGAAGACCAGCTCGAAGCCGTTGAAGCGGCATCCAAGCGTAGCGGAAATGAAGAAGTAAATTTGGCACTGCTAACCGATGGACTTCGGGCAGAACGTGAGCAGGGAATAACGATTGATGTGGCTTATCGTTATTTTGCTACACCCAAACGCAAGTTTATCATTGCCGATACACCGGGGCATATTCAGTATACGCGCAATATGGTTACGGGTGCTTCGACTGCTGATTTGGCAATTTTATTGGTAGATGCCCGCCATGGAATCGTAGAACAGACTCTCCGGCATTCGTTTATTGCTTCTTTGTTAGGAATTCCATACGTGGTGGTTTGCATCAACAAAATGGATTTGGTTGATTTTTCACAGGAAGTGTATGATAAAATTTGCAATGATTACAGTTCTGTAGCAAACAAATTGCATATAGAAAACGTTCGTTTCATTCCGATTTCGGCAAAATACGGACATAATGTAGTTACTCCTTCCGATAAAATGCCTTGGTATAATGGTCAAACGTTAATGGATGTTTTGGAAACAACTCCTATAGACCATAAAATCAATTCCCAAGAGGTTCGTATGCCTGTCCAGTATGTAATACGTCCTATTTCTGATAAATTTCCCGATTTTCGGGGATATGCCGGACGGATGGCGGGTGGAATTTTGAAGGTTGGAGATGAAATAACTGTTTTTCCTTCTGCATTACAATCAAAAGTGAAAGATTTGTCGCAGTGTACAAAAGAACTGCAGGAAGTCTTTACTCCCGATTGGATTACTATTCAGCTGGAAAACGATATTGACATTAGCCGGGGAGATTTGCTGGCAGGAACAAAAGGAGTTCAACCGCAAATTTCACAGGATATTACAATGGATGTTTGCTGGTTTAATGAAAACCCGTTAATGTTGAATGCCCGTTATATTATTCGTCAAGCAACATCTGAAACTATCGGAATTATCAAGAAAATCAATTATAAAGTTAATATCAATACATTGGAACATGAGCAAGGAATAAGCTCATTGAATATGAATGATATTGCCTCTGTCACGATAAAAACGGCAAATCCTTTGGTTTTCGATTTATACAAACACAACCGTACAACGGGAAGTTTGATTTTTATTGATCAGAACACATTTGAAACTGTCGGCGCAGGAATGATTTCCGATAATGAAAATTAGGAATTTAGCATTCTGCGAAAATCTGCAGAAAAGATGAAAAACATAACAGGCAAACAGTCTTTCGGAAAAACCAAATCAGTCTGCAGGGAGTTTGCTACCGGTGTAGCAAACATCATGCGGGTCTGCGACAAGCTTGCTACCGGTGTAGCAAACGTCATGCAAGTCTGCGACAAGCTTGCTACCGGTGTAGCAAACGTCATGCAAGTCTGCGGCAAACTTGCTACCGGTGTAGCAAATGTCATGCGGGTCTGCGGCAAACTTGCTACCGGTGTAGCAAACGTCATGCAGCTCTGCGGCAGACTTGCCCTAACCGGGGCAAACGCCATGCAGCTCTGCGGTAAACTTGCCCTAACTGGGGCAAACGCCATGCAACTCTGCGACAGACTTGCCCTAACTGGGGCAAACGCCATGCAGCTCTGCGGTAAACTTGCCCTAACCGGAGCAAATCCCCAAATGGCTGCTGAGCATATTGCGGCACATAATAAATTGCTGTTTCCCGAAAAGAATCTAATAAGTTGTCTGCTTTTTACAGCGGCATACTTTTTAATATACTACCGGTAATAATAAATAATATGTATTCAAAATCAGACATAGAACAACTTAATACACAATTTTCCACCGCTGAGCCACAAGATGTTTTGGCACATTTTTTAAGTCATTACGACGATAAAATCGCCTTATCATCCAGTTTGGGATTGGAAGACCAGGTGTTGACCGATATGCTTGTGAAAATTGATCGAAATGCCCGGATTTTTACCCTTGATACAGGACGGCTTTTTCCTGAAACATACCAGCTGATAGACAAAACCAATTTGAAATATAATATAAAAATAGAAATATTCTTCCCTAAGTATGACCAAGTAGAACAAATGGTCAATCATGAAGGAATGAATCTTTTTTATGAAAGCATTGAAAAACGTAAGAAATGCTGTAGCATTCGGAAATTACAGCCTTTAAGTCGAGCTTTTGAGACGTTGGATGCATGGATTTGCGGACTTAGAAGCGAACAATCCATAACACGTCAGGATTTGCAAATGATACAATGGGATGATATGAATAATATTTTAAAAATAAATCCTTTGATTCACTGGTCGGAAGAACAGCTTTGGAATTATATCAAAGAAAATCATGTTCCGTATAATAAATTACATGACAAGGGTTTTCCCAGCATTGGCTGTGAGCCTTGCACACGCGCTGTTGAATCCGGCGAAGATATTCGTGCGGGAAGATGGTGGTGGGAATCGCCCGAACATAAAGAATGTGGATTGCATAAACGATAATTTTAAATTAATAATGAATAATAAACGCAAAGCAATGAAAAAACAATTATTTACACTATGTGTAGCGTTATCAATATTGATAACATCAACAATGACAGCTGAGGCACAGCAAGCCGATACAATCCAAAATCAAAGACTGACAAAACTGGAAAATATTTTGTCAAAGCTTCCGAAAGTATCCGGAGTAATTAATTTTCGCTATCGCTTGGATGAAGATAGAAGTACATTTGATATTCGCAGGGCGAGACTGGATGTGAAAGGAGACATTAGCAAGATGTTTGATTACCGTGTACAGGTAGAGTTTGCATCAGGTCCCAGATTGCTTGATGCACAAATACGAGCGAAAATCAAGCCTTATTTCAATGTTCAGATAGGACAATTTAAAGTTCCTTTTTCGTTGGAGAATCCGTATTCCCCCACCGGTTTGGAATGTATTGACAATGCTATGGCAATCACAAAGCTGGTAGGATATAGCGACGTCTCGGGAATTAGTGCTAACGGACGCGACATCGGAGTGATGATCTACGGCGAAGTATTCAAAAAGGAAGGCTACAGTATTATTGATTATTCTATTGGCGTATTCAATGGTGCAGGAATTAACACAACGGATAACAATAAAAGTAAAGATGTAATTGCACGGGTAAATGTTAATCCGATAAAAACAGTTACATTGTCGGCGTCGGGTTATTTAGGAGAAGCTTATCTTAATGACAGTACCCGCCATGCAACGCGTGACCGGTTAGGATTCGGTATTCGTTATGATGACAAAAAATGGATGTTCAGAAGTGAATACCTTTATGGGATGACCCATAAAACAGAAAGCATGGGGGCTTATGCTGTGCTGGCATATACTTTCTTTAAGAAATTGCAGCCTGTTATTCGTTTTGATTATTTCCAGGAAGATATTTACAAGGCATCAACAGGAGAAATTGATTATATGGCAGGAGTCAATTACTGGTTTATCCCTCAAAAAGTGGGCTTGCAACTCAATTTCACCTATCGAACATTTAACGATACAAAGAGAAATACAGGAAATATCTGTATTATGGGAACAGCAGCATTTTAAAAATACATTAGACCTTTTCGGAAAATAGACCATCTTTTTTCTGGATTATCTCAACTAAAGTTTCGATGCTCTCACATGCTTCGCGTTCGGGTGCTTCACTGTGTTCGCAATGACGCTCTAAACAAACATATTACGTCCTGACGAGGCACGAAGTCATCCGGAACTACCCCTAAATCCCCTAAAGGGGACTTTTAGTTCAGTGGGTTATTGTTAGTATTTAACATGAGTTCGGGATCAACGGTAAATGAGTAAATAAGTAAATAAGAAGTTGGAAAGGTAAAATGGTAGAAGGATGAAATGTTTAATGATTATTTACTTATTTGGCTATAACGAAGTGAAGAACTAAATAATGCCTTCGTGTTACTTCGTGAAAATCCTTTGTGTGACTTTGTGAAACCATTTGTCTTACTTCTTCACCATTGTACCCTTGTACCATTTTACCACTCACTCAAGTCCCCTTTAGGGGATTTAGGGGCAAGAATAAGAATTGTAATGAAACCAACAAACGTAATCAGCAACAGTCAAGAACAAGTCCTTCAATACCGTTCCTCGCCAGGACGTTCTTAGGTTTTGTCTGTGCGTCCTCTTATTTACTCATTTACTTATTTCCTTATTTACTATTGTCATCCCGAACTCACCTTATTTACATAAATGCTTCTCACTATTGAGAAAATTATTTACATTACTGCTTGAATATTTCTCACTATTAAGAAAGTTATTTACACTACTGATTTAATATTTCTCAATATTGAGAAAATATTCCGAACTATTACATGAAGTATTCTCAATATTGAGAAAGTACATTGCATTTCTTCATGAATATTTCTCGGTATTGAGAAAATATATTGCATTTCTTCATGAATATTTCTCGACATTGAGAAAATACTTTGCACTGCTGCATGAATATTTCTCGGTGTTGAGAAAGTATATTGCACTATTGTAAATATGTTTCTCAATGCCGAGAAAGCCATTTTTACCATTACATGTATGTTTCTTTTAACAAAAATATGCTTATGCAGTAATGTTTTTTGTGGTTTATTAAAATAGTAAATATTTTTTTAGTAATTTTGCATGTTCTTAAAGAAGTCATTTAATATACATTGATATTATTTGTGATAGTATTTTGTAAATTTATAGAAATTAAAAACAATAAGTAGAATAAAAGTAAATATGAAACAAGCACAACAATTTAGTTTTTTGACGTGTGAAACAAGTCGACGACTTTTTCAAATTCCAACAGGAGTAAAGAAATGGGCAGTGAGCCTCTTTGTTTTGGTCTTGTTTATGCATTTAGGCATACAGTCCGTGAATGCACAGAGTATAACTCTTTCGGAAATAACCTCTCCCGGGGAAATTGTCCCGATGGGAGATTCTGTTCTTTTTGAGGTGACGGTATTTTCAAGTGCCGCTATGAGTAATGCGGAATTGGAGGTTACCGTGCCTGCGGGTTTTGAGTTATTGACGACAACCCCTAATTTTAAACCGGGGTCACTTTCTCCAAATAAGCTGATAGGGCGTGTGATAATCCCCAATGTTCCTCAGACACAGTCTGTGCTAGTAAAGATTTATGCCAGAGCCTTGTGTGATGCACAAACCGCAACTCCGGTTTCACAGCGTATGGTAAAGTATGCATTTTATAGGGATGCAACTGCTCCGGCTTCTCTGGCTTCCCTTACTTCAGCAAACCGGCTGATAAATATTTTCGATCCTGTTTTTGGAGCGAGGTATCCGGCATCGAAGAGTATACAGTTGGGAGTACGCGAGAAGCGTGAATTTATGTATATACAGTCAAGGCAGTATTCCCATATTAACAGTTTTAAGGTAAATGTTGCCTGTAATTCTGCGGGCTTCCTCATAGACACGGTAGAAATAAGCCGGAACGGTTCCACGTGGACAAAGCTTCCTGCAAGCGCCCTTACTTCCTCGCCATCGGGCTATACATATATTATTACCAAAGATATGTTTGCCGCTTTGGGCGGATACACCGGAAATCACTTAAACTATGATGATACTATTCGTATACGCGAAACGGTCATGTTGCGTACATGTGGACAGGGAACAGTTGCATACAGTTTCAGCTATGGAGACGGCACTACTTTTTGTGCTCCACAAGCAGGAGAGGAAGTAGTTTATTCCGAGCCTCTTTATGAATATACGCCGGATATTAATATTGCTACCCCGGAAGTAAGTCCGACATCGCCTGATAATAACGGGTCTTTACATTTTGTTTTCAGTAATAATTCTGCTCAGGCGGAAGCTATCATGTATAATCTCTATGTAGATATATATAATGGAAATTATACCTATAAAAAAGCCTATGTGGTAAATGCAGCAGGTGTACCGGTACTTTATAATGGGGATACGGTTTTTTTAACTTGGAGAAGTAGCAGATATTTGGATTTTAGTCAGTTTAATAATTCTGCAATGGCATCATGGTATGCTTCTTTAGGGATGTCTTCTATGGATGGTGATGGAGTGTATGATGATTTGGAACAAGGCTCGTCTTTTTATTTTAAAGTGGAATATAACTATATAATTAATACAGGAGCTTGCCCGAATGAATTAAAAACTCATGCGACACGCCGTGGAGACCTGTACTATCAAACTTTCTGTAAAGATGGGTATCGTTCATATACTCGAAATTACAGCTCCGGAACCAATACATGGGTGGGTGGAGTTGCTTTTTCGTCTATAAGAGGTATTGATATTACGAATGTTAATTTATCGGCAGGAGACCAGACAAGATTAACTTTCAGTAATTATTATGGTGGTAATGGTACAATTCCCGGTGTAAGTGGCACAAACCTTATAGCACTTGCTACAACCGGAACAGCTGCAACCGGAAATGTGCCAACGAGTGATTTTTGGACAATCATTGAACTTCCTGTTGGCTTGGCTTTTGATGCAACACAAACAAATCCCTTAAGAATAGGAAGCAATACTAATATACCTACGACAAGTTATACGGTGAGTCCGGATGGAAGAACTATTAAAATCAAATGGACTGCCAATTGGAATGCAAGTAATTATCCCGTTTCCATTGCTCTAAAGGCAACGGGAACTACGGATACGGAGAAGAAAATAAATATATCTCATGAATATGATTATGGTAAAACCGGGACAATTCAAAAATTTGGTTGTTCAAGTACAAGCTTGGGATATGTTCAGATTGGTACATGTGAAGGATTGGGCTTGCAGGATTTTGAAGTAGAAAGGACTGTATTTGGATATACGGATACTACCAAGGCAACACGAGTAACAGATGTTGCAACGGCAAAAGGCTTAGGTTATAATACAAAAGTAGCCGGTCCTTATGATAATGTTACCTTAAGGGCAACAGCGGAGGCAGGGACATTGATTCCGGTAGGAGGAGCAAACAGGATTGATTTTGAAATTTCGTATGAAAATCCGGCAAATGCTAATCGTGCATTTGATTTAAATCCTGACAGCGCTACAAATGCTATACGTATTTGGCATGATGCAAGTGCAACATGGTATGTCGTTCCGGCAAGTAATGTTACATTATCAAAAGTAGGAACAAAACACAAGATAACGGCAGACCTTTCTCCTGCATTGGCAACAGGTTTAACCAGCCTTGCAACTGGTGATAAATTAACGATAGAAGTATATACACGTGTAAATACGAATATTTCAACGGCAGTTTCCACAGCGGATGTTAACATAGAAGTTGGAATAACTCCTGTATTTGGAGGCATTGCTATTCCTTGTTATAATCTGATGGATGTAATGACCCTCTTTAACTATAATTGGGCAAATAAAACAACCTCTTCAGGAGGAACTTCAGGATATACAGTCCCTGGAAACTGGAATCAGAATACGACAACGAATCTTCCGGCTATGGACTTGGGTATTAACTGGTCATACGGAGGAACAAATCCGTTTACAGGAGGAGAATACCGCCCTAATGGAGATAATTTCTCTAATGTAACCACAGAATATCCATACCTGATGCATGTTCATCTCGCAAGATCAACAGTACCAGGGAAGCTTCTGGGTAATATGAGTGCTGGAACGTTGGATACTATTACGGATTATATAGTAACCTACTCGGCAGGGAAGACCTACGTGACGTTTTTAACAACCCAAGATGCGATGACTACAGCTTCATCTACAGGTATTGGTTATAATTTACAGCAAGACGTTGTAAATTATAATAATCCGGCTGCAACAATGAACGCAAGAATATCATACTCCTATGATATGTACCCAACATCTGCAGCACCGCAAAGATACACAGCAACATCTTTGCAAGCAAGTAATCAGTCAAATGGAGGCTCTCGGTATTGGCCCTATACTTATGTTATATCGCCCTTATCGAAGAATGTTTCTCCAATGGGTTCTCGTGTGGAATGGACTTTGCGTATTACCAATCAAAGTAATTTTATAGCAACGGATGCAACCTTGCCCAATTCGTGGCTTGCGGTGGAATGTCCTGCAGGAGTTCTACCTGTGGAGTTGCGTAATGCGAGTGACAATTCACCAATACCGGCAAGTTTTGTAGAATATGCTCCCAATAAATACTGGATAAAAATAGGCACGGTAACAGCCAATCCTACCAAGGATTATATCCTGTCCTGTACGTATGCTATTTGTACAGGTACACCTGAGTTAACCGTAAAATACGGTATGAGTAAGGTAGCTTATCCTGAAGATCCGGCTAATGGCTATGCTCAGGCACCGTATAATTCTCCCGGCGTATTAGCGGGAGTAGCAAGTACGCAGATTTCATATACACCCCCGACGGTAAAATTCAGTGGTAATTTGGTACATCATCCGAACAGGGACAACAACACGAATCAATTCTGTGACACTATCAGTTTTTTAGGTACGTTTACCAATGCGTTAGAATCCACGGTATCGGGCTTAACGCTGGAGATAGACTTACCTTCCGGTTTCAGGTATTATCAGCAGGTGAAGCCTCGTGCGAAGTTTGGCAATGCTCCATGGTCGGAGGTAGAGAGTGTTATTTCTTCAGGTAATCATCTAACGATTCTCTTAAGTTCGACTCAGGAGTTAACGGCGTATGGCACTCCGGGTTCGGTAGCGCAGGTAGACTTCACGTTGCGAGTAGAGTGCGGTTTGGAGAACGGTATCCAGTTAGCGACGAGTTTTATTGGTCACAGTGGTTGCGGAGCAGAGACACGTGATGCGATTTCGACGATGCGTCAGATTCGTATTTTTGGCTTGGAGCCTCCTCCTGATTACTGGATTAATGATTTGTACTTGACGCAGACGGACTTTGTAGGTGGTAGTGATTCTTCGGGTATGATGACCTTGATGGGCGAGTATCAGTTGACACAGCCTGCTGCAACAGAAGTGTATGCAATTATAGATCTTCCAAAGAATGTACAGTATGTAAGGAGCAACGGTATGAGCTTGCAGTTTACACAGACAGGCACCCGTTTAATAGCGCCCCTTCCGTCGAATGCACAGCAGGATGATACCTATCCGTTTAATTTGACGTTAATGCCGACGAATCCTGAGCAATGGAGCATGGACAGTACGTATATTTATGTTCGTACGGGTAAGCTGAACACCCTGACATGCGATGGCATTCAGTGTCAGCTGATGGAGTTGGGAGAACGGTATGACTCAGTTACTGTTTCTATGATTAAGCTGGAGGTAGAGTTCAGCGAGGAGATCACAGCTGTAAGCCGTTATAATGATGGCAGTTCGGAGCGAGTAACGATAAGCGGCTGGTTAAAGAATGTAGGCGAAGTGGATGCAGCCCGTTTGGCTATGGAGCTGTATTATTTTGACGGTATAGATTATATGCCGGTGAGTAATGTTATCAATGGCTTGGCTATTAACAGCATTCCTGTAGGCGACAGTGTTGCTTTTACTATTAATACGAATGTCCTGTATACGGAGAATGTGTGTAATATGGTGTTGATGTTAAGGCGGGCGAGCGTAGCCCCGAATTCGATGAACCCCTATTTGGCGTATTCTTCCGAGTTGGTGGTTCCGGTTCCTTCGTATAAGCTGTCGGCGGTGGTGGATCCTATTTGCCAGATGGACGGCAATACGGTAATCGGGGAGTTACCGATTACGGACTACAGTTATGTGTGGGAGCCGTCGGATTATTTAAGCCGTAACAATACGGCTCGTCCGTATTTCAATTATGATTACGAAAACCACCCCATCGCCAATGATACGGTATTGAAGTATGCGATCAGCATTATTCGTCCGAATCAGTGTGTGAGTGTAGATACGTTGGAGGTTCCGATCAAGGGTATTCCGTATGTACAGGATTTTGAAGATATGACCTTATGCAGTGGCGAGGCTTTATATATAGAGTTCAAGGATACGACCAACAGTCTTGGCAACACTACTTTCAGTTGGGTAGTAGAGAATGGTCCGAGCGTTGGCTTATCGGCAAGCGGAACCAGGTCCATTATAGATGTTGCCTCGGTACGGAACAACACCACCCAGCCCATCATTTTGCAGGTGCGTGTAACGCCTAAGAAGAACAATTGTGAAGGGGTTACCAAAAGCTTTTTCATTACGGTGAATCCGGCGGTGAGGATTAATTATATAGTAGACCAGACTTACTGTAATGGCTCTCAGGTGTCTTCTCAGGTTTTGTCTGGTAATCTGTCGAGTTCGTTGTATCGCTGGGAACATATAGGCGGTACTACTATTCCGGGTTTAACGAGCGGGGTGAATGTGATCCCGAGTTTCCTTGCTACCAATGCGACCACATCCCCGATAACGGGCAATTTCCACGCATTTGCAGAATATGACAATGCGGATAAGAAGTGTTATAGCGACACGATAAACTTTTCAATCAAAATAGAACCGACTCCTACGGTCAACACGGTTGGCGATCGTCATATCTGTAATGGAGGCGACCTTACGATTAACTTCACCGGCGTATCGACGGAAGCCTATTACTGGCAGAAGGTAAGCGGGAGCAATATTCCGGGCTTGGCAAGCAATGGTCAGGGCAACATTTCGTTGACGGGTATTGCCAACACGACTACCAGTCCTATCAGTGCCGTGTACAAGGTAACACCGGCACGTGCTTCGGGAACCTGTTTGGGTATAGAGGATAATTTTACTATTACGATTTATCCTACGCCTGCGCTGACAAGCACAAAAACTCCGATGGCTATTTGTTCGGGAGAGACATTTAATTATACAGCTACCAGTGCGACGCGGGATTTGATATACAGCTGGACGAGATTAGCTAATACGGGCTTGTCGAATGCAGCGGGCTTGGGCGCGTCAGCCGTTATCAGTGAGAGTCTGCACAATATTACGCAAAGTGCGATCACGGTACAGTATGAGTATAGGCTGTTGCAGGAGACCTACTGTCCGAAGCTTGACACGATCAGTGTGGTAGTAAATCCTGTTCCTGACTTTGTGATCCTTAATGCTCACAATACTATTTGTTCTGGTGCTTCGTCGAGTGTAGACTTAAATTATGTAACGAATAATACTGTCGCCAATCTTGAGTATTCGATTAGCTATTCCGATATAGCGAAGGCTAATGGCTTTGTGGATGTAGTTTATACCTCCTTACCTGTAGGAGGCAGTATTTCTGCGATTTTACCGTCTAATACACCGGCAGGCGTTTACACGGGCTTAATGACGGTTCGTTTTGGCGGTGCTCCTGAGTGTATAAAGACGATAGAGTTTACTATCACCGTGAACCCTGTACCGGATTTAACCAACGAGAAGAACTACACGATTTGCAGTGGCGAGGAGTTGAATGTGTTGTTGACCTCCAGTGAAGGTAGCAGTTCTTTCAGCTGGACACGTGCTGTCAACAGTTCTATCAACAACAATGCGTCCAAGTCGGGCAATGGATCTACGTTAAAAGAGGTATTGACCTCTTCTTCTTCCACGGCAGTGACGGTCAAATATGCCGTAACGATCCGTTCGGGCAGTTGCAGCAGTGTGGATACGGTCACTGTGACAGTGAATCCGAAACCTGTCCTGAGCAATATACCTTCCACTGCCACTATTTGCAGTGGAAACACTTACACTTATAACACCCCTTCTTCCAATGTATCGGGAGCAGTGATCAGCTGGGAGCGCTTGGATGCTTCGGGCATTGATGAGCCGGGTACTACGGGTACTGGCAGTATCAACGAAGTGCTGACCAACAACACGACATCGGCGGTTTTGGTGACCTACGAGTTCACGTTACAGGCAAATGGCTGTGAGAACAGGGAAGTGGTACGTATCACGGTTCATCCGGAGCCTGTGTTGACCAGCACCTTGTTTCCGGCAGCGATTTGCAGCGGCAGCACCTTTAACTATACTGCCCGCACAGCTACTCGTAATGTAATCTTTAGCTGGACACGTCAGACTTTACCGTCCGGAGTGACGGGCAGCGGCTCCGGCACAGGCAGTGATGCCAGAATCAGTGATGTTTTGGCCAATACGACAGCAGACCCTGTGGCGGTACGCTATGATGTAGTGATGACTATCAATGGCTGTTCTAACATCGAGACGGTGGAAGTGATCGTGAACCCTGTACCCAAATTGAGCAGTCTGTTGGATGCAGGCGAGCAGTGCAGTGGAGAATACTTTGTGTATGATATTCAATCGGCGACACAAGGGGCATCCTTTAGCTGGCGTCGGCAGAACAATGTGAATGTGAATGAGGCAGTGACCAATAGCGGCAGTTCGTTGATCAGTGAGCGTTTAAGCTTAAAGGATGGTGTAACGAGTACGGTAACGGTAAAATATATGATTACTACGGAAGCGAATGGTTGTAAGAACACGGGCGAAGAGTTGGAGGTAGACATCCATCCTCTACCGACTTTATCCGTAGACAAGACCACGGTGAATATGGCTTCCGGTACAGCGGCTACAGTTACAGCGACCACCAATGGTACGGTAGTGAGCTGGAGCAGCAGCAATACTAATGTGGTGACGGTATCAGCAGGCAATACGGTAGCTACCTTAACGGCAGTATCATCAGGAACAGCTTATGTTACATTGAAAGTAAATAATGCCAATGGCTGTACTAACGAAGTGAGTATTTATGTAAATGTGGGAGCAGCTAATACGGCGGCTTTGTCTTTGGCATTGGGTTATCCTGCTCAGATCTGTAATGGAGAGAGCACTGATTTGAGCTTGGACATCAGTGGCGGAGAGGTACCTTTTACCTTAAAGTATTCGACCACAATTGGTGGAGTTTTACAAGACACTACGACGGTAAGCAATCTTCAGAATACGAGCAGAATTACGGTAAATCCTGTTAATTCAGGTCATACGGTAACGGAAGCAGTATACAGCATAGTATCGGTAACGGATAATGCGGGTCATACGATTTCCCACTTACCCACGACGGTCACGGTACAGGTCAATCCGACTCCTGCAATAAGCACAACGTTTTCTACTATTACCAAATGTGAGAATGAGATGGTGAGTATTCCTGTTTTCAGTTCAAATGTAGCCAATGCGAGCTATGAGTGGACTAACAGCAATCCGTCCATTAATTTGAGCATGAGTGGTACGGGTAATATTCCGATGTTCCAGGTAAGGAATGGTCAGGGAGTACCTATTACGGCTACTATCAATGTCCGGGCTTTAGTGAGGAGTGGCAATGCGCTTTGTTATGGTCCGGCAGAAGATTTTGATATTATTGTCAATCCTCAGCCGACGTTTTCTGTTGTTCATCCTGCCCCGATATGTGAGGGAGAGAGCTATGTGTTTAGTCAGGGTACTAATACGGTAGGGGTAGTTCCATCAAACAGTACGGTTACTTTCTACAGTGACATTAGCTGTACTATTTCGGTAACGACTGTAAGCCCGTCTCAGACTACGACTTACTATGCGAAGGCAACCTCTGCGGCTCCGGCTGGCTGTGCCAGTGAGGTGGCGGAGGTTATCTTAACGGTGAATCCGAAACCTGTCTTAAACAGTCTGACGTCGAGTTCGGTTTGTAGTGGGGAGCGTTTTGAGTATATTGCGACAACAGCTCTGACGGGAGGAGTATCTTATTCCTGGTCTCGTGCAGCAGTAACAGGCATCAGCAATGCGGCCGGCAGCGGCAATGGTGCTACGATAAGGGAGACGCTTATCAATGAGGGGTCAACAGCGATAGATGTAATCTATAAGATTACGATGACGGCTAATGGTTGTACTAATACGGAAGATGTGGTTGTCACGGTGAATCCGAAACCTGTCTTAACCACCACGCAAACGCCGCCGGGTATTTGCAGTGGAGCAACCTTTACGTATCCACCGAGCTTTAATATAAATCCTCTGGGCAGTTACAACTGGAGCCGTTCCGACATTAACGGCATTGAGGAGCCTGCCAGCGGTGCGGACAATGTAGAGATAAGCGAGACCTTAACCAACATTGGTTACAATCCGATCACAGTTCGTTATTCTATTACGATGGAGAGCAGCCAGGGCTGTATCAATACGCAGGAAGTGCGGGTAGAAGTATCACCTGCTCCGGCGTTGAGCAGCACTTTGTATCCGAATGCGATTTGCAGCGGCAGTACGTTCAGTTATTCGGCAAGAAGCCGTACGTCGGGCGTAGTGTTTAGCTGGGAGAGATTGCCCAATGCGAATATAGCGGAGCCTGAGCCAGCGACAAGTCAGCCCGGCAATCAGATTGTGGAGGTGTTGACTAATAACACGACATCAGCAGTGGATGTGGAATACAGGATTACGATGAAGCTACCCAACAATTGTTCGACCAGTGAAGTAGTGGTATTGACGGTAAATCCGTCGCCTACGGTATCCTCTGTTTTGACGACCGATACGATTTGCAGCGGGGATTACTTTACCTATCAGATAGAGTCGGGCACTTCCGGGGGAAGCTACATTTGGAAGCGAGCGAAGGTGGCAGGTATTTCACAGCAGCAGGGCTTTGGAACGATACCATATATTAGTGAGATGCTGACCAATACGACTGCTATTCCTGTAGAGGTGAGTTATGAAATATCGGTAGAGGCTAATGGATGTATGACAACGGGTATTATGAAGAAGGTTGTGGTAAATCCATCACCTGTGGTCACGATTACTGAATCCAGTCCGATGCTGATGAATGTGGGCGGCACCCATACGTTGAGTCCTAATACGACAGCCAGCGTGATTGCTTGGGAATCCAGCAACAGCAATGTGGTCACGGTGAATAATTCAGGCTTAATAGAGGCGAAGTCTCAGGGGACGGCAGTTGTCACGGTGACGGTAGAGAATGCTCAAGGCTGTATCAGCCAGGCGAGTATTATTGTCAATGTAGGAGCAGCACCGACGGCGATCCTGTCTTTGGTGTCAGGGGCTTCTTCAGAGGTTTGTAATGGAAGCAGTACTATTTTGGAAGTGACTATCACGGGCGGTACGGCACCTTATACGATTATTTATACAGACGATGTTACTCTTGACACTGATACGGTCACTGCTTATGCATCTCCTTACCGGATTACGGTGACCCCTCCGGCAAACACAGGTGATGTAGCGGCGGATGTTACCTATACTTTAAATTCTGTAACGTATGGTCCATCGAAGACTTCGATCACTCCGTCTGGCAGTGCAGTGATCACGGTGAATCCGACCGCTACTATTACGACGACCTTAAATAACATCACAGTCTGTGAGGGAGACATTCTTCTGATGGTAAGCTTCACTTCGAATATAGATGCGGCCAGGGTAAGTTATTCGTGGACGAATGATAATCCGAACGTTGGCTTATCAATGAGCGGACAATATTTGATTCCGTCGTTCCAGGCGGAGAACAGGGTAGGCGCACCTACGGATGCTAATATTACGATTATACCGACTTATACGGGTATTGAGAGTTGTGCGGGCACACCGTCCGGCTATAAGATCACAGTGAATCCGAAGCCGACCTTTATGGTAGTGAATCCTCCTGCGATTTGCGAAGGGGAAAGCTATATGTTCTCGTCCAATGATGTTATAGGCGTACTTCCTGCGGGTAGCATTATCAAGTTCTATACAGAGCGTACGTGTGTGAATGAGATCACAACGGCAGTAGAACCTTTGGTTACGACGACCTATTATGTACGATTGACATCAGACCCTGAGGGCTGCCACAGTGATGTGCAGGAGATTACCCTGACGGTGAATCCGCTGCCGGTGTTAAGCAGTCAGAAATCTGTAGATATATGCAGTGGGGAAGAGCTTGTGTATACGGCCACCACTGCCTTGAGCGGCGTATCGTATGTATGGGAAAGAGCGGCCGTGGCGGGGATCTCCAATCCTGCCAGAAGCGGTGTAAATGGATCCAACATACGTGAAACGCTATTGGATACGACGGCAACGGCGATCGAGGTAACTTACAGGATCACGATGACTGTGAATGGTTGTTCTGCCACCGACAGTGTGAAGGTGACGGTCAATCCGAAGCCAGAGTTGAACAACATTCCTACGGCCACCGACAGGCTTATTTGCAGTGGCGGAAGTTTTGTATACACTCCGAACACCAATGTTGCAGGCACTTCCATTCGCTGGGAGCGTATGTCAGTGAACGGCATAGCGGAGGGTTCTTCCACGGGGACTGATATTGAGATTAATGAAATATTGACTAATACGACGGCTAATCCTGTGGTAGTGACGTATGAATTTACGTTACAGGCGGGAGATTGTCCGAATGTTCAAACGGTTCAGGTGACGGTAAATCCGGCTCCTGAATTAAGCAGTGCGCTGTATCTGGATGCTATTTGCAGTGGCAATACGATCAATTACCGGGCCCGTACGCAGAGCAAGAATGTAAGCTTTAGCTGGGAGCGGATGGCCAATCTTGCCATTTCACAGCCATCCGGTAGTGTTACACAGGGTGCAGCGATCAATGAAATATTAACCAACCTTATTGAGTATCCGACAACGGTGTACTATGCAGTTAAGATGAGTGTGGACGGTTCTTCCTGTTTTACGACAGACACGTTAGAAATCGTGGTCAATCCGATTCCTGCTTTATCAAGCACGACCACTATACCGATCTGTAGTGACGGGGCTTTTGTCCATTTGCTTGAAAGCAATACGGAGGGAGCGGAGTTTATCTGGATCCGTCAGGCCAACTCCTCTATTGTGGAGCCTGCCTCCACGGGTAATACCTCTATGATTAGTGAGGTGTTGACCTTGCGTGGTAGTACTGCGGATACTGTAGACTATACGGTTCTCACGTCAGCGAATGGCTGCAGGAATAACGGCGAAACGCTTTCTGTAGTGGTGAATCCTTTACCGGTGGTTTATATGGTATCTCCGACTCCTGTGAACCTGGCGGCCAATGCGAGCAAGCTGGTGGAAGCCTCTACCACGGGAACCGTGGTAAGCTGGTCAAGCAGTAATGTGAGCATTGTAACGGTGACGGCACAAACGCCGGATACGACAGCCTTGCTGGAGGCGAAAGCCGAAGGTATCGCCCATATCACCCTTGAGGTGGAGAGTGCGAACGGATGTCGCAATATGATTAGCTTTACCGTAAATGTGGATGCGGAAAATCTTGCCACGATGAGTTTGGCATCAGGGGCTGCTGCACAGATCTGTAATGGAGACAATACGACCTTACAGGTGGATATTACCGGAGGGAAGGCGCCGTTTACGGTAAAGTATGAGCAAAACGGAGTACTTCAAACCAAGACAGTAAGCTCTTCCAACGGAAGGTTCCAGGTAACTCCTCCTGTAAACACAACAGATACGGTTCAAACGGTTACCTATACACTGGCATCAGTAGAAGATGCAGATGGACAGCCCATCACTGTGATTTCAAGCATCGTAAATATAGAAGTCAACCCGACGGCTAAAATTACCAATGCAACGTCACTTTCTACACAGGTATGTGAAGGAGCTATTGTAAGCACGCCTAAATTTACCTCGAATGTAACTAATGCCAACCGGGTAAGTTACATTTGGTTCAATGACAATCCGGGCATTGGGCTGGCGGTAAGCGGCAGCGGGCATGTGCCTACTTTCCGTGCCACCAACGGCAACGGCTCGCCCATCACGGCGAACATCACGGCTGTAGCCACTTACAATGGCCTTGTAAGCTGTCAGGATCTGGCGCAGGAGATCACCTTTACCATTGTGGTGGATCCCAAGCCTGACTTTGTGGTCATTAATCCTGAGGCTATCTGTGCGGGGACTGCTTTTGATTTGAATGCAAGATCGGGAGAGATCATCCATGATACTACTCCGGGCAATGTGACGATAGAATTCTTTTCATCCAGGTCCTGTTCTCCGGTATCCAAGATCACTTCTGCGGTAACGCCGGATCAGACGACCATTTATTATGCTCGCCTGACCTCGGATGAGGGTTGTGTAAGCGATGTAAAAGAGGTGACGGTAGCAGTAAATCCTGTTCCGGTAGCAGATGATATAGATGATCAGACACTGTGTAACAACAGTGCTGTCAACATACAGTTAACCGGTGGTTTACAGGGAACCATCTATGAGTGGGTACGGGTAGACAGTGAAACTGATATTACAGGACTTGCAAGTTCGGGAACTAATGTTGTGTACTCGCACAGACTGACTAATGGGTCAGATAATCCCAAAACAGCCACCATTGCGATTATACCCAAGTATAGCAATAACGGCATCACCTGTATAGGAGATACTGTATACTTTGATATTACGGTCAATCCGACCCTGTTATTGAATGTGCCTTTACTGGCGGGTGGAATATGCAGTGGAGCACCTATTGCTTATGATTTAGAATCCAATACAAACGGTCTTGTATATACATGGGAACGTATAGATAACGACAATATAGCAGAAAGTCCGATCATGGCGGTATCCGACCAAATAAATGAAACCCTGACTAATCTGTCTCAAAAGACGGTCAATGTACGTTATGCCGTTACGATGGAGTTGGATGGATGTTCAAACATGCAGTATGTAACCGTTCCGATTTATCCGATACCGGAATTGACCTCTAATCTACATGTGGGTCAGATTTGTAGTGGAGATGGCTTTGTGTACCAGGGTACCAGTGCTGTAACCGGTACTGAGATTAGCTGGGTGCGCCAGGCGAATACCAATATTCTGGAGACGGAGGACCCACTCTTCCAGAACATGCCGATCAGCGAGATATTGACCAACAAAACTGCTTTACCGATTACTGTGAAATATACCGTTAAATTGCTGGCCAATGGCTGCGAAAACATTCAGGAAGTGGAATTGGTGGTAGGACCTACTCTCTCACTGACCAGTGAGGATAGTTTGGGTATTTTCTGTAGTGGCGAGGCTATCGTCTATGAGGCGGAGAGCCCTTCTACCAACATCCATTTCAGTTGGATTAGAACATTCAATGCCGATATAGATCCGCCTCAGGCTTCAGGTAACAGCGCCAACATCAATGAAATTTTATATAACACATCCAATACAAGGCAGCCTATTGAGTATATAATTCGGATGCAGACCAATATAGGATGCCAAGTAGAACATACAGTAAGAGCCGAGATATGTGCTGTTCCTGAGATCAGTGTGAGTGAATCGGAGGTACTCATTGCTGCAGGAGCTACCCGCATATTGGATATCCAGGATAATATGCCTGCCAATGCCACTGTTTCCAGTAAGGATTTGACCATTGCCACAGTAAGCTTCAATGTTTCCACTCTGGAATTGACGGTAACTGCCCTGAAGCCTGGTATTACACAGATTGTGTACACGACCCACTGTGAGTATTATTGTGAAAATAGTTTGATTATTCCGGTAACGGTAACCAACGGACCGGTGGCTACATTAGAAATGCAAGGCGTATCAACGGTATGCAGTGAAGGTGTGACAGAAGTACAAATTACCGATATTCAATATGGCAAAGGACCATGGGAAGTAGAAATTAATTATAATGGAGGCAATGCAAGCAGTGCGGTTACCGTATCAATCAATAGCTTGATGGATCTTCCATACCCTGTTTCAGTAACTCTTCCGGAGAATGTAAGTAATACCTATGCGATCTATAATTATTCAGTAACTAAGGTAGTTGACAGTGAAGGTTCGGAAAGGACGAATCACATAGGTAAACCGGCAATCACTGTGATACCGGTGCCTAAAGCAGATGCTATGAGTAACCAGGAAATCTGTAACGGAAGCAAAAACAATATTGTTTATTTCAGTGGAGTAGCAACCAACTACAGATGGACTATAGATACAGCGATAGGCATAGACCTGATGGGTGAAGGCATTAAGCTGCCTTCATACGAATTAGAGCATAATAATAGCACTCCGGTAACGGCTACAGTAAGCGTTACTCCGGAATACACGATGAACTACGTAACCTGTGTAGGAATACCGGAACAGTTTACAATAACAGTCAATCCATTACCATCTATAAATGCGATAAACAATGTTGTAAGCTGCCATGAGTCTTCCATCAGTATCCCGCTTACCGGAACTAATGCAACGGAGTATATTTACACCGCGGCACCATTGGTAGGATTATCTTCATCAGGAACAATTAGCAGTGGTAACAGTTTGGATTTTACCGCAGATAATACTACAAGTGAAGTCATAACTGAAGAGATTACCATAACCCCTGTGTACCGTGGCTTGGCAAAAGAATGTTATGGAGAGCCTGTATCATTCAGAGTAACTGTAAATCCGAAGCCTACAGTAGTTTCGACAGCAGATATGGAATTCTGCACGGGGACGAAAGTAGATGCATACGAATTTACAGGCAGTACATCGGATGCTGCATATAGCTGGAAAAGAATCAGCGGTGATGTAATTACAGGATTACCTGATTCAGGAACAAAACGTTTGCCTGCATTTACAGCATATAACACAGGTAGCTCCACAATAGTGGCAGAATATGAAGTGTTAGCTGCAATAACTAATTTAGGTAATACTTGTGGAGATAAAAAAGATACATTCCAAATAACAATTTATCCGGAGCCGGTTGTTAACTATCTGACCGAAGATCATATTTATTGTTCAGGAGAGGCAACAAGAGAAATTGTATTTGGAGATGTAGCGATAACCACTTATGAGTGGAGACAAGTAGGAGGCTATAATATTGGTCTAAGTCCGAATTACGGAACAGATACCTTGCCTTCATTTGTAACAACCAATAGAAACAGCAGTATTCAAGCTGCTACATTTGAGGTTTATCCACGAATAAAAGGAACCGCATGTCTGGGTAGCCCAATTACATTTACAATAGAAGTGAAGCCGGAAGCAATATTAACCAGTCCAATAGATAATGGAAGCATTTGTTCCGGAACACAGTTTGTATACGAAGCAACTTCAACATCAGATAACAATGTCTATTATAAATGGGAACGTCCGGCAATAACAGGTGTTAACGAAGACGGAGCAAAACAAGGTCAGGGTCGCATAATAAGAGAGATATTAACCAATACTACAGATTCTTCAATCATAGTAGAGTATATCCTTAATTTGGAATATGATGGTTGCCAAAGTTATGATACTATTAACCTGACAGTTAATCCAACTCCGGCAATTCTGCTTGATTCGATGACTTATAATGCCTGTCCGTCGGATATAGATGCTGTATTGACTTACACAACGAGCAATCCAAGCTTGCCGATAGAATACATGCTTACCTTTGATTCAGAGGCAAGGAGAGCAGGTTTTGATAATATGGTAAGCTATGCAACATTACAACCCGGAGAGATTTTTGTTCCCATGCCGAGAGAAATTGCCACAGGCAGATATAATGGGACTATAACAATACGCAGTTATGGTTGCTCAGGCGAAAATGCTTATCCATTTACAATAAATGTGATGAAGCAAACGGAAATAATAAGCCATCCTGTAAAAGAAGTAATCTCTTGCGACGGGGGTGTTGATTTATATTTGGAAGTTATTGCAACCGGAGAAAATTTAATATACCAATGGTATAAAGATAGTGTTGCCATTGCCGGAGCTACATCGTCCGTATATGAAAAACAAAATGCAGATAGGTCAGATTATGGTATTTACTACGTTGTGGTAACAGGAATATGCGGAGAAGAACAAAGTGAATCTACAAAAGTTATAGCTAATCCTGCATACATACAACGGAAATGGGATGAAGTTCTTTTTATCTCAAATGTAGATACCAATGGAGTCAACTTACAGTTTGTAAGCTACCAATGGTATCGTGTAATGCCAACAGGTAAAACGGTGGCAATTGGAGTAAGATCCAATAAGCAGTATTACGAAGTAATTGATAAAACCACGGAATCTACTTACATGGTAAAAGTTTTCTATGCCGACGGTACGTCAATTATGAGTTGTCCGTTTACCTATGCTCCTCTGCAAAAAACTACATTTAAACTCTATCCTAACCCTGTATTGTCTAATGAAATTCTCAATATTTCAATGGACGAAAATGACTACTCGGGAGTAATTTCGATAGAAATATTTGATGCACTGGGAATTCAATTATACAAAGGTCAGATGGAAACAATGACAATGGAACTGCCAATGGACATGAAACCGGGTGCATACGTGATAAGGTTAACAGACCAAAATGGTGTAGTCAAAATAGGAAAGGTCATTGTCAAATAAATAAAGCCCAAGTGGAACGGAGCAATCCGTTCCACACAAGCTTAAAATGTGAAAGAAAATGTATAACAGATAAATAGTAAAAGTCATGAGAAAAAAAATCAGTTTGACAATAATAGCCCTGATGCTAATAATAACTATACATGCTCAGGAAAAAGGATTGTATATAACAGGAGCAGGACATCTGGGCGGAACAAGCTTAGGATATAAAGTGGATGATACATGGAGCAAGTTTGGCTTAGGCTACGGCGGAACAATAGGAATACAATACTTTTTCAATTACAATTGGGGGATAGCAGGAGGCGTGGGACTCTCATGCTACAAAAGCTCTGCAAAATACAACGGTGAATTTACCTATGAAGGTCTATACGATTTGGACGGCTTGGTAACAGGAGATCCAATGGGTGAGTACTATAACTTACAATTAGGACTGGGAAACTGGAAAGAAACACAAAAAGCCTATTTTCTGGAAATTCCGATAATGGCGATGTACCAAAAGAAATGGGGCTTAAAACAAAGTGTCGGAATGTACTTCGGCTTAGGAGTAAAACTCCAATTACCAATCATAAGCCAAGAATACGAAGTCAATAAAGGAAGCGAACTAAGCGTTTCAGGCTATTACCCTCAATCTGATCTTACAATAGATGACCTTCCCGCCAGAGGATTTGGAAAAACCATAGAAAGCGGATATAAAGGCGATATGGATTTAAAATTAGGATTAGCAGGTACCGCTGAATTAGGTCTATTATTCCGTTTGTCATCAAGAGTAGACTTAACCTTGGGAGCTTATGTTGATTATGGCTTTTTGAATATGAAAAAAGGAAATAAAACAGAACAAGAATATCTGATAGGTCCCAACGAAGGAGCTAATACTATTCACCCCGCATCCTATGTAGGAGATAATCTTCAATATAACGGATATGTAAACTCTTCTATCGTAGATAGGGTAAATCCCTTGTCTATAGGTGGAAAATTAGGAATAAGAGTGAAATTGGGTAAGATAGAAGACAGGCGAAAAGCAATGAGCGAAGAAGCAGAACAACAAGTACTAATCGCGCAAGATCAACAAAAGAAGCAGGATACGATGTTCCAGTCGTTGAAACGGATAGAAAATTTGTTGGATAGACTGGTGAACAAAGATGAAATGGATAAGCTGATAACTTATTTAGATGCTCAGAAAGAAAAAGAACAGGAAAAAAGCAAAGAACAGGAAGGTCGTCCGACTGCAGACGAAAAGCGGTCGCTGAAAGAACATGTATTTTTTGACTTGAACAGTTCCAAGCTCCGTCCGGCAAGCAAAGAAGTGCTGGATAGAAAAGTATCGTTATTAACCCGCTATCCTGAAGCTAAAATAAGAGTATTGGGTAATACTTGTAATAGAGGTTCGGAACGTATTAATATACCATTAGGGCTGAAACGGGCAGAAGAAGTGAAAAAATACTTGATAGCAAATGGTATAGAAGCTAGTCGGATAATAGCCATCAGTCAATCCGATTATAATCCAATGCTGCCTAATTCTAATGAGGAAAACAGAGCATTTAATAGAAGAGTGGATTTTGAAGTGATATATGAATAAACATATCAGAATTTAGACTTCGGATGAAAAAGGAAAAGAGAAGGTCAAATCCTTCTCTTTTCCTTTTTATTATTTTTAACGTGAGGTCGGTCAAAAAGCTTAAACCAGTTTATCAATCAAATAAATAAATCCTGAACTCACTTTTCAAGAAGAAAGACTTATTGGAAAATGCAATTACCGCTGAGTATGATAAACCGCTTATTGTGATGTAAGGCTCTACCGGCGCAATACCTGCGCCAACGTTGGCGTAACATCTGCTCCAGTGTTGGCGCAAGTGTTGCGACAAAATACCAAACCTTCGAGGCGATAATAACGTGAGTTTGGGGTTTATTTATTTGCTATTATTGTTGTCCGGTAAAAGTCGTTTTACTGCAACAAGATTGTTCTCCCGCTAATTATAGGCGGTCTATTTTCGTTACTACAGATTCCAAGCCCCCCTTAATCAAAAAGCGATAGCATCGGCGGGTCAGCAGCTGAATTAATGTAGTCTTCCCAATCTTTTTCTGGATTTTCAAAGAAGCTTCGGAAGTCCACATAGTACATCAGCATGATCCTGATCATGGTTGCCAATCCGGAGAAACTCCAAGAACGCCTAATGCCTCGTTGTAAGATCATCTGTAGCAGATTGGCTATGAGTGTGACCCATATCTGTATCTTAATAGCATTGGCACTTTCCCCATAAAAGTAGCGTAAAGGGAAGTTCTGTTTTATCTGTTTGAACAGTAGTTCGATTTCCCAACGTTTCCGATAAATGGCGATGAGCTCCTGGGCGTCCATTTCCATGTCGTTAGTCAGCAGGGAGATCATTTTCCGTTTTTTTACATCGGGATAAGTGATGATGCGTGCCTGATGTTTTAATCTCTCACCATCTTTGATATTTTTAGTGAACTCTATATGCTGTACTCGTAGAGCCATAAGACCGTCGTGACTTTGATACATCATATCGCTTAGAATCTCATACTTGAGTTTATTCTTCATTTTGGTGACATAAACCACTCCGCGAAGACTAAGTTCTTCAAATTTGCCATAGTCAATATAGGATCTGTCCATAGCCGGTATATCTCCCTTGTTGAGGTTGTCCGCTTTGAGCATGAAACTGTCGTTAGTTGCCGCCGAGGTAAATCTGACCTCAGAGGGTACACCCTCGTTGGCATGGATAACGGCGTGTACTTTTATGCCTCCTTTCTTTTTTCCGCTCTTCGGATGCCGACCAACACCCTTAAAGAGCAGGTTGGAGAATAACGAAATGGTGGTCGAATCAATGATCTGAAGCCGGTTCATCCATTTGGGATTCACTTCCGGGCGGCTGTCCGATAAAAGATAAGACCGATAGGTAGTATACAAATCACGGTAAACGGATTCGAAGAAAGATTCCGAACGGCGTTTGTTCGCATCTGACAAGGTACTGCGGCGAGGAAGCTTCTTGATGCCAAGATGGGATAGCTTACGTGCCTCGACCAACATCGAAGCAGTGATCTCTCGTAATGAATCGAAACGCATTATCACTGCATAAAGCATGACCACAAGATGACTCCAACCATTGAAACTTTTTACATACCGTTCTCCGCCGTGTGTGCGACTTAATTTAAGAATTTTACCCTTGTCAAGTAAATTAATCACCTGACCATAGAGCGGCTGTCCGATAAAATGACTACTTTTGCCCATGACCGAAAT
>QMCD01002194.1_pt1 | contig 29694 bp, 30 predicted proteins | sample 1821841 | NCBI WGS metagenome assembly QMCD01 (sample SAMN01991225, study PRJNA193472) | Termite gut metagenome, whole genome shotgun sequencing project. | isolation source: worker | host: Macrotermes natalensis | reverse complement strand
TGTGTCTCCTGTGTTTTATATGCGTTAATCCCTGCCTCGCAGGTAAACCCGCGGTTTTATAATATCACAGGAGACACTTCATATTGTCTATTATTTTTTTCGTCAAAATATCCACAAAATGTGGATAACTTGTGTACAAGCTGCTAATTAATTGTCGATAAAGAACCTGGTTTTTTCCTGTCAAATTCCGTGGTTTGTAAATACGGTTTTTTGAATATATATTTCTTTGTATTATAAACAATTACATCAATACTACTTATCATTAATAGACCATATTTTCATCGAAATCGTATTTTTAACTAATTTAATCGACTTTTTTATTTTTCCTAATTGTGGATAATATGTTAATATATTGTATACGCGTTGAGGGTTTAATACTCCGCTGCTTTGCGTCGTTCAAAAAAGGTATTAAACCCGCATACAACCACCAACGGTTAGACGGTCCGGTATAGACAAAGCATAGTTTTTAGGTAAATGTGTTCTAAAAGGAAAAATGGTATGGCTGAATGGAATTATGAAATACTTTGGAAAGAGACAATGAATCAAATGAAAGGAGAATTAAATGAACAGGAATTCGCCATGTGGTTTAATCTCGAATATTTGTCCGCGACTGAGCAAGAAATCGCTATCGCCGTACCATCATCTTTTTACAAAGATCAGGTAAAGCAGCGTTACCAGGGTTACATCGAAAACAAACTAACAGAACTTATGGGAAAAGAAGTATCCGTCTCTTTTGAAGTAAAGCCGAAAAATCAAAATGATGATAAAATTCTTTCCGGCTCTTCGGAAAAAAATTATCAAAAGACAGAAAAAAAAGACGTTTCAGAAAAGCCGAAAACTGCTGAAAAACCAAATCATCCCCAATTAAGAAAAGATTATATTTTTGATTTTTATGTCATTGGCGACAATAACAGTTTTGCGTCAAACGCGGCGTTGGCCATTGGCCGTAATCCCGGAACAGCGTATAACCCTTTTCTCATTTACGGAGGTGTCGGTCTCGGAAAAACACATCTTATGCAGGCAATTGGCAATTATGTTTACGATAATTCAAACATGAAAGTGATTTACATAACCGCGGAAAGTTTTACCAACGAATTTATCCAGGCAATCAGGGATAATCAAACCGCGGCTTTTAAAAATAAATATAGATTTGTTGATGTTCTTCTCATTGATGATATTCACTTTTTGCAAAAAAAGCTGGAAACCCAGGAAGAACTTTTTCATACGTTTAACGCCCTTTATGACGCGAATAAACAAATGGTTTTTACCTGTGACCGCCCTGTTTCGGAATTAAAAAATCTTTCTGACAGACTACGTTCAAGATTTGAAAGAGGACTCAATGTCGATCTGCAGCCGCCGAGTTATGAAACCCGTTTTGCGATTTTAAAGAAAAAAATTGAAGTAGAAAACGTTCATATTCCGGATGAAGTAGTAGCTCTCGTCAGTAAAAATGTGTCTACCAATATCAGAGATTTGGAAGCGGCACTGACGAAATTGATTGCTTACGCAAAACTTGTCGGAAAACCTATTACCGTAGAAACTGCCCAACAGCAATTAAAAGATGTATTTGCTTCTCCCAGACAAACAAACATGTCTCTGGAAATAATTCAACGTGTTGTGGCGGAATATTTTTCGCTTTCCGTAAATGATCTGAAAAGTAAAAAGAAAACGCAAAATATCGTATTTCCCCGGCAGCTTTCCATGTATATCACACGGGAAATTACCGAATATTCAACGACAGAAGTAGGTCAGGCATTCGGCGGCAGAGACCATACGACGGTTATGCACGCTTGTCAAAAAATTGAAGATAAAATTCGATCAGATCCGACTTTGGATTCTACCATTCAATCTTTAATCAGAATGATAAAAGAATACAACGCTAAATCATAAGTTGTTAATTTGTCCTTGACTGCGTGTGGATACAAAGTGGATATTTTTTATTAATGTGGATCATGTGGATAAAAAATCGCGTTTATGCATTAATTGTGTAAACTGTAATTTCTTCTTTTACATACATTTATCAATGTTTTCCACAAAATATCTGACACTACTACTACTGCTACTAATTAATATTAATTAATAATATTAATAGCATATCAGCTAAAATGATATGGTAATATCCTGTTTTATATGATAGAATGCGTTTCTGAACAAAAAAGATACTGATCTTGTGTACAAGGAGATAAACAAAATGAAATTTACATGTGATCGGAGCGTATTATTAAAAGAAATCAACATTGCGCAGGAAATTATATCCTCAAAAAGTACGATTTCTATTCTTTCAAATATATATCTTGAAGCGGAAAATAATACGCTTTTTATAAAAGCAACCGATGTTAAAGTGAATTTTGAAACACAAGTTCCGGTTTCTGTTCTTGAAGGCGGATCAACAACGGTTTACGGAGATAAATTCTTGGGAATTCTCAGCTCAATTCCTGATGGTGATTTGGAATTTGAGCAGAGTGATTCAAAAATCGTTATTAAGCCTATTTCAAAGAAAATAAAATTTCAGCTTAAAAGCATTGCGTCAGATAAATACCCTGAATTTCCTGTTGCGTCCGGTTCAATTCAATTTGAAATACCGATAAAAGATTTCAAAGATATGATTCAACAGACAGTTTTTGCCGTTTCTGATGATGAAACCCGTTATTTTATGAATGGTGTGTTATTTGAAAAACAGGAAAATAAACTGATTATGGTTGCCACTGACGGCAGAAGACTGGCTTACATTGAAAAAAATGTATTGGAAAGTATTCCGGATTTTAATAAAATTATTATTCCTCCAAAAATTCTTAACATCATTATGAAAAGAGCGGGAGATGAAGGTCCGTCCATCATTTCTATCAGCGATAAAACAATTTTTATTAGATTTGGTTCTTATTATCTTTCTTCTGTGTTAATTGATGGTGATTTTCCGAATTATCAGCGGGTTATTCCTGAACAACAGAATAATTCTTTTAAAGTAAATCGTATTGAAATGCTCGACGCCCTTAAGCGTGTTGCTCTTTTGGTTGAACAAAAATCACGCCGGGTTTATATCAGTGTAGCTTCCGGTGTGTTGTCGGTTTCCTCTGAAGAAAGCGAAATTGGAACCGCGAAAGAAGATATTCCTTGTCAGTATGACGGCGAAGAAATGTCAATGGCGCTTAATTATCGCTATATTGAAGAACCCTTTAAAATAATGACCGACGAACAGATTCAAATATTCTTCACAGAATCCGCAAAAGCAATCACGATAAAACCGGTACCGGAAAAAGATTTTTTTCATATCGTTATGCCTATGCAAGTTGATTAAATTCTATGCGTTTTTCTTCGCTGCGTCCGTTAGGTTTTAGAAACTTAGCGGATGCCGAAATAATTCTTCCCAACCGTACTGTTTTTTTGATCGGTGAAAATGGTCAAGGAAAAACCAATTTTCTTGAATCTGTGTATTTTTGTTCTTATGGCTCATCATTTCGCGGTGTAAAAGATGGGGATTTAATAAAAAATGAACATAAAGCTTGTTCGGTTATCGCAAGAATCGAAGATTCTTTGAATGAAAAAATCATCGTTAAAATTGAAGATGGAAAGAAAACTGTTCAAGTTGATGGAAAGTCTTCAGACCGCAGGGAATTATTATCCATAACACCATCGATAGTTTTCTGTCATGAAGATATAGAATTTGTCTCCGGACCGCCGGAAAAACGCCGCTGGTTTTTTGATCAAAGTCTTAGTTTATATGACTCTCTTTATCTTGATGATCTGCAAAAATTTCGCCGGATTCTTAAAATACGAAACACTGTTTTGAAAGAGGGAAATAGTACCATGCTGGATGTGCTTGACCCTCAAATGATTCAATATGGAATCAGTTTAATGAACAAACGCCGGGAAGCGGCAAAAAGTTTTTCAGAAATTTTTGGTCCTTTGTATGAAAGAGTTTCCGGAATCGATGGCATTACTGTTTCTTATGTTCCCTCATGGAAAGAAAATAATGCGGATTCACTATTAACTTTTTTAGAAGAACGCCGGCAAAATGACATCACTGTCGGTACAAGCCTTTCCGGTCCTCACCGGGACCGGTATCTTTTTCTCCGCAATGGTATTGAGTTTTCCGGAAAAGCTTCAACGGGACAAAGAAGGCTTTTGGCTTTGCTCATGAGAATAGCCCAAGCACGCCGTTATACTGAAATGACCGGAAAATCTCCCATCCTTCTTTTAGATGATGTTCTGCTTGAACTTGACCCTGAAAAACGGAAAAACTTTTTTACGGTTATGCCTGAATACAGCCAGGCTTTTTTCACTTTCTTGCCGGAAGAGCCCTATCAACGCTATCAGCAAGATGATACGATGATTTACACTGTTTCTAAAGGAATGCTAATTAAACAATGAAAAAAGCCGGAGATTTGCTTCAAAATTTTTTAGATGAAAAAATTATGAAGAAAGCGAAAGAATATTCTCAGTTTTTTTCTTCATGGGCCGCTGTCGCGGGAGAACAGTGTGCGGCTCATTCAAGAATCAGCGATCTTAAAGGGACTTTGTTAATCATCGAAGCTGATCATCCCGGCTGGGTTCAGATTTTACAAACCCGGCAGGCCGAATTGCTTAATGCAATTCAACGGAGAAATCCTGATATAACTATCACCGGGATTTCTTTCAAGTTAAGCAAAGAGCCGAATCAAGTTCAAAATGAATCTTCGCAAAAATCCAATAATATGATAGTTTCCGAAGGTGAATATCCGGAAATTCTTCAAGAACAACCTGAAACAGCCAATCTTTATGATAAAATTCATGACGAAGATTTTAAACAATCGTTGAAACGTCTGGAAGAATCGATTAAGACAAGACGCAAGCGGTAAAAATAACTTTGTCTGAATATTTCCGGTAAAAATTTTTTTCTCTGGTATAATTATTTCTTTCTGCTTATAATTAGTTCATGAGTGTTTTGGACATCCAGGATGAACTTCTACATTTGGAATACCCTTTTTTACTTCCTGATCACGACCCTGAAATAGAACGTTATTATGAATTTCGTGCTATGGGGCGTTCTCACGAAGCACTGAATCTTTATCAAAACAGACTGAAATTCCGCTATCCTGATGATGAATTCCGTACCCATTTGATGCGTTCTTATCGAAGCAGAAGTCCGGCATACAAAATACTTCTGACTCAGGCGTATCGGTCCCTGGGTGCGAGGTCACTCGAAAGAATTAAGCGTATCATCGAATATATTACGAAGGAAGCCGAATCATATAATGAAAAAGATGTCTATTCTACCATTAAGGCAGCCGAAAACATTCTTCAAGTTCTTCCCAAGGAACGTTTTGAGGCAATTGCGGGAATTGAACGCTATTATCGATATGCTCAGCATCTTAATTTCCGTGTAAAGAGCGCGTTTAAGGCATCGGAACTGGTTCGGGCTTATTTGACGGAATCTTTGTCGGTGGTTGAAGAAGAACGCCGCCGCCGCCGGGATTTAAACAGCCGGGCAAAAGCTATGGAGAATGAACGGCTCGTCAGGGCTGACTGGGAGAATTATGAGTATCAGAAAAAGTACGGCGCCCAATATCCTTTAATTAGTCTATCTTCTATCGATTTTTCCAGGGAAGATTTGGAACGTATAGAAATATCGAAAGAAATTTCTAATCTTGAAGATCAAACTTTAGCATATTGTATCAAATATTGGAAAAATACGAATAACCCGGCTTTTGAACGCGTCTTGTTTCTCTATTCACGAAAATATGGAACAAAAAATTATGATATTTATATGACAATTCGCCGGGGGCAGTTGAACAAAAACCGCGATGACGAGATTCTTTCGTCGGTGTTGTCGGTTTTAGTAACTGGTTATTATTATTCGATTCAGGGCGATATTTACCTTCAACGGACCTGGAACAGAATAAAGGCCTCTCTTTTCCAGAAAGAAACCCCGGAAGAATTGCCGCCTGCTGATACTGCGAAAAGGAAAAAAATCCAAACAAGGGCTAAAGTTGCGGCAAAGCCGAAAAAAGCAAAAAATGCTCAAATAAAAAAGAAAACAAAAAAAGAAAAACAAAATGCTGAAACTGTCATACAGAAACAGTCAGCGGAAGATTTAGCATCGGCAGCATCAAAGCCGAAAAAAGAAAACACCTCAAAATCCACTGTTTCCCGGAATTCTCCAAAAAAAGAAAAAAAGACGGCGGAAGTAAAAACCGTCAAAAAAACAGGCAGAAAGAGGGGAACCGCTTCAGGGCGAAAGACGATGGAAAAACCATCGGGATCGGTATCAGACAGGCTGCAAAAATTATCAGGCCGTTCATATGATGTCTACCAGGAACGCTTCCTTGCAAAAGTCCGCGGCGCAATCCGTAAAGTGCTGGGAGCGGGAAAAGGACTGTTCTATGTTATTCCGGAAGATGTAGAAGATCTCTTATACAATTTCCTACGGGATCATTATTCAGACCCTTACATGAATTGGGAGTCCAGCGAAGAAAAAAAACAGCTTGAGCAAAAAGGCTTTTCGCTTAATTCATTGGATCCCATTATTGATGAGTGTTATAAACGGCTGGTATAATTTATTTACGCATTTCAATTTGATTTAATTCATCTTCCACCGCTTTTTGGATGAATTGGTTTAGGGACAAACCCATTTTCACAGCAGCGAGTTTTATCATTCTATGCAGGTCTGGATGCATTCTGATGTTGAAATTCCCTTTGTAAGATTTTTCTATTTTTTTATCATACCTCTTGCATGTATCTAAATAATCGTCCACAGCTTCTTGGAAAGATTGTTTTAATTCTTTTACGCTTTTCCCCTCAAAGGTGATTAAATCCTCTATTCCTTCAATTTTTCCAAAAAAAATTTCATCTTCTGCATTGAAATGCAGACTGCCTATATAGTCTTTATATGTAATAATATCTTTCATAACATTTTCCTGCCTTCCAATTCTTCAAGTATCAAATCTATCTGATACATTTTTAAAACATGCGTAGGATGCGGCCTATGAAGCCGTATCAAATGACCGCTTTCTTCATGATAAAAACACACTCGTGATCCTGATGTTTTTCCTTTCGTGTCTTCCTTGTATCCCAATCCATTAAGCATATTACACAACTCGTCATAGGAAAAATCTCTCGGTTTGTTTTTGAACCGTTTTATCAGTTTTTCGAATTTGCTCATAACAAATTATACTCTGTTTTTATAGTATTTGCAACTGAAATATAGTTGCAAAAAATTTAAATGTTCATTTCAAGTTGATTCTGTATGAAGTTATTACATACATTGATGATTTTATCAAAGGAATCGGTAAACCGGAAGTACTGAAGGGACGCAAAGAATACAGCCGTTGTATCGATAATACTAATCGATAGGTAATCCTCCGGCAAAGCCGGAGGTTACTAACTAAGCCGTAATTTTGTTTTCAGATAATACCCATTGGAATCAAAACGCATAACAGCAGCGTTAAGCGCGGCAAGCGAGCCGATAAACAAACGCTGCGTTTTGGGCTTTGCGTCGGGTACCAAAAAGGCCGCCAGAAAAAACGGTATATAGGTGGTGATGAATACCGGAAGCGCGCCCCACCACGGATATACCCAGATAAATGCGGGCGTTGACGCGAGAAATATTTCGATCAGGCTGAACAGCGCGGCGTTGGCAACGGCAAACAATACGCGGTTGTTAATCCCCAGAATCTTTTTCTTCGGGTCTTCGGGCAGCAGTTTGTGTGTCGCGAGACCGGCGATAGAAAACATCATCGAAAGTTCCCAGCTTACGCCGATAAGCAAAATAAAACTGGTACTTTCGGGAGACACCGTCCATAACGCATATCCTGTTCCCGCGCAGATGATTGCGTTCACAATTTCATACAGCCAATGAACCATATATAAAGCAAGCCCCGCGGCAATGCCTCTGAAATTTTTCTGTTGAAATTCCGTTGCGTAAATATATACGACAAACGCAAGAATAGGGATAAATGTCCAGTGAAAATTATCACTATTACGCACCGCCATTTTGGCTATATCCGCCAAAGGTTTATTGCTTAATGTTCCAAACAGCATGACGCTCCTCCTTAACGCGGGATTGTTTTGCAAACGCCCGTATGAGAAAAAGTATACTATATATTTTTGTTAAATGATACAATTTTCATTGTATTTCTCGATACATAAAAAACATATTAAAAAATCGTTCCCCAAAGACTCGGATATAATCGAACATTACTTTTTCTTGACAATATAAAACTAGTTTATTAAACTAGTCTATAGGAGGTGAATATGAATATCGGCACATTCGAAGCTAAAACTCGTTTTTCAGAAATTATCGATGATGTCCAAAACGGGGGAGATTATATTATCACCAAGAGAGGGAAACCTGTTGCCAGAATAATTCCTTTTGTTCAGGAAACGCCTCTGCGGAAAGATATCGTTAACAAACTTTTTCAGTATCAGGAACTTTCCGGCGAGTCATTTGATATTAAAGATGCCATACAAGAAGGACGGAAATAATATGGTTTATACACTGGATTGCTCTTTTTGCGCAGCTTTATTTCTTCCCGATGAAGAATCCGAAAGAGTAAAACTATTGTTTGATTCTATCAGCGAAGATGATAGTATTTACATTCCGCATATATGGTGGTATGAAATATCGAACGTTTTATTTGCTGCCATTAAACGCAAACGGCTTACCTATAGTAACGCAATCCATATAAATAGTTTATTGTCTTCCTTCAATTTTATTACCGATTCCAGTTGTGGACATGCATATTCAGAAAAACTTATTGAATTAGCCAATGCATATACATTAAGCGCCTATGATGCCGCGTATTTAGAATTATCAATCAGAAAACAAGCTGCTTTAGGATCATTGGATAAAGAATTAAAAAAAGCTTGTATTGATGCAGGCGTCGCTATTTTATAATAAAAATATTATGAAGTAAGCCAAATAGCAATGTATGTAAATGACTCACAAAAATCATCAACAAGGTAGTGTTAAAAAATCACATCCTAATCCGTCCCCGGAAACTACGTGACAGAGTGAGGCGGTCGGTGTATTCCAGGTCTCCGCCTACGGGGAGTCCCGACGCGAGCCTGGTTACTTCGGCGTTTGTGTCTTTGAGGAGTTTTTGTAAATAGAGGGCCGTGGTATCGCCTTCTACGGTTGGGTTCATAGCGAGGATAACTTCTTTCACGTTGTCGCGGCGGACGCGGTTTAAAAGCTGGCCGATGGAGAGATCTTCCGGGCTGACGCCTTCAAGCGGCGCGATGAGTCCGCCCAGAACATGAAAACGGCCTTGGAATTCGCGCGATTCTTCGATGACCCGTACATCTTGGGCGCGTTCAACCACGCAGATAATGGCCGGGTCCCGCCCGGGATCGGAACAGATGGGGCAGGGATCGGTTTCGGTAAAACTTCCGCAGACGGAACATCGTTTGATAAGGGTATGTAACGTGGAAAGCTGTTCCGCCAGAAATCCGGCATAGCTGGGATCGGCATCAAGAATGTAATACGCCATCCGTCCGGCACTTTTTTTCCCAATGCCGGGCAATTTTGTGAGCAAAGCTGTCAGCCGATCTATAGCGTTCATGTTGTTTCCTACATCATTCCGGGAAATCCGCCGGGTATTCCGGTGATGTTTCCCATTTCCTGTCCGATAGTTTCTTTTACTTTTTCCATCGCGTTGGCAAAGGCCGCCTTTATGAGGTCCTGAAGCATCGTTATATCCGACGGATCAACTATTTCGGATGACAGTCTGATATCAACGAGTTCCATTTTCCCGTTCATGTCAACTTCCGCCATCCCGCCTCCTGCGGAACCGGTAACCACAATAGTTCCCAGTTTCTCCTGGAAAGCGCCCATCTGCTCTTGTATTTTTTGAGCATTTTTCATTAGGTCAAAGGGATTCATATTCGCTCCTTAATTGCTTTTAATTATCGTTCCCCGGAAAAATTGACGGACCAATGCAACTTGCGGAGAAACAGCATTTTTATCAGCGCTGTCAGCATGATTATTTTTATCATTTTGAACGATTATTTCAATAATGACAGAATTATTTGAGATTGAAACAAAATGGTCTCTGATGAGAGCCGTCTCTTTTTTCAGGAGTCCCGCTACGAGAGAATCTTGAACGGGAATAATGAGTTTGTTTCCATCGTGTATCCAGTTGAGGGATTTTTCCAGGCCTGAAGCAAGCAAGGCCTGTTCTTTTTTAAATGATGCAATCATTTTTTCCTTAATGTCGGAAATCGGTAAAGTTGATTCTTGACTATTTTGATAATGATTAGACACATCTTCCGCACCGGTACTTTCTTCATCTGTATCAATATCTTTGCCGGGCTGAGGCTTGTATACCGTGTTTCCTTCGTTTCTATAATTATCCCAAACCGGTTCGGGAAGGGGATTCGGTGTTTCTTCTTCGTCAGAAGACTGTTTTATCGGCGGCGCTTGATTTTTTTCGATGTCATGCTCGGTTGATGTTGTTCTTTCCTTTGCGGACATGAGGCGTTTAAAGCCTTCGGTTAAAGCGTCATCTTTATCCGAAACATCGTCATCAACGAAGAAAGATCGCTTTGAATCTTCGTCACTGTTGAAGTTTGTCGAAACAGGCCGGGTTCGAGTTTCACCGGCCCCGGCTAAAGGGAAACCGCTTCCTCCGTTTTGCTCTGTTTCATTTTTTTTTTGACTGTCCGCACCGGAACCGCGAGGGATAAACTGCCGCACATCATCAAGAGCTGTTTTAAGTTCTGTAGGAGATATCCATTGATTTATCCAGGCTAATTTTGATACGGCTGTCTCAAGCTCAAATCGCGGGGAAACTGAATATCGAATATCGCGGTAAAGATCGAGAAGAAGGGAAAGGCCCCGCTCAATTTGAGCGGCATTGGTTTTTTCTAAAACCAGAGCGGAAAACCGGTCCGGGCTGTATCCTAAAAGAGAATCTCTTATAACACCGCTTTTTAACAGAAGAAGGCTACGGTAGTAACCCGAAAGATCAATAACAAACTGCTCGATAGCAACGCCGGCGTTAAGTAGTTCGTCAACAATGGCAAAGGCTTCTTTCGTGTTGTTTTCCGCGCAGGCTTCCGCCAAAGCATTGAGTTTATCGAGACCGACAAGGCCCAATTTCTCCCGAATGAGCTGGGACCGAATGTGTCCGTCGCTGAAAGACGCCACTTGATCAAAAAGCGTGTAAGCGTCCCGAAGGCTTCCGGTTGATTCTTTTGCAATCCAAAACAGCGCTTCATCTTCCGCTTGAATATGCATTTCCTTGCATGTTTCGGCAAGGATTTCCGCGATGCGTTCAATTGGGATGAGCCGGAAAGCAAACTGCTGACAGCGGCTTTTTATGGTGGCAGGCACTTTATGAAGCTCAGTCGTGGCAAAAATGAAGACAATATACGGCGGCGGTTCTTCAATCGTTTTTAACAGGGCGTTAAAGGCCGAATTGGAAAGCATGTGAACTTCATCGATGATATAAATTTTATAAGGCCCTGAGTTAGGAGGAAAAAGTACCTCATCTTTAATTTGCCGGACATCGTTTACACTGGTATTTGACGCGCCGTCAATTTCTATAACATCGAGGCTTGAGCCTCTGCTGATTTCCTGGCAGTTGGAACACACTCCGCAGGGAACCGCCGCGGGGCCTTTTTCGCAGTTGAGTGAGCGGGCCATAATCCGGGCTGCGCTCGTTTTTCCGCAGCCGCGGGGTCCGGAAAAAAGATAGGCGTGAGCAATCCGGCCGGTTTCGATGGAACTTTTAAGCGTGGTAACCACAAATTCCTGTCCGGCCAGTTCATCAAATGTTTTAGGGCGCCGCCTTGTGGCGGTAACTTCATAAGCCATAGTATCAATATATACCGAAAACAAAAAAACCCGCAACCAGGGATGCCACGGCGCAGCGGATAACCACTTACTGTTGCTTCCTTCCGGACCTGGCAGGATTGGGCGGCATCCGCTCGCATGGTTCCTGATTGCGGGAAATTTGGAGCAGAGGAATCGAACCTCCAAATTACCGATGATACATCGGTAATACCCATCTCCAGCATTTTTAAGCGGTTGCAATCGCAAAAACTGAAGTTTTACAATTGCCTCTCTAGCCTCTGCATTTTAAAGAGTTATTTGTCTATCGTCAAGAGATTTTTTTAAATATCAGCAAGGATTTTTGTTTTTGAGATGTCAAACCGGCGCATGGGCACCTATAAAATGTTTCACGTGAAACATTTTATGTCTTTGCGGGCGAGCTTGCTTCGGGGTTCTTCATTAATCTCATATCTTGTTATATACTGTTTATCGTAGAAGTTATTGTTTTTAAGGGAATATTTGATGTATCAGCGGGAAGTCCTTGATCCAAGGTCTGGTCCTTTAGAAAACGGGATACCTTCAGCGGGAACCTGGTCTAAAGCATTCGAGGCAGTGGATTTTTTAAGTATTCGCCGGCCTTTTGCCTGGCCCACTCCAAAATGGATGCGGAATATAAGAATTAAGGAATGGCAGTCTTTTGTCGTTCAGGATGATAATTTTTTTCTGGAGACTGCTCTTGTTAATCTTAAATATTTCCGGACTGCTTTGGTGTCCTTGTATGATAAAAAAACCAAGGAGCATTTGAAATTCAGGAAATATCTTCCTTTGGGTAGTTGGCATATGCCGACAGAGCTGTACAATTCTTCAGTAACGAGCCGTTCTTATGGGTTCTTTTTTCGGATTCATGATTGGCTTGACGCGGGATTGATCAAAGTTGATCTTGATATAGAGGCAACAAAAAAGCGGCCTTCATTTACCGCTCATCTTGAATATGATTTGGATGAGCATAAAACGACTTCGATGGTGACGAATCTTTTGTTTGCGGAAAGAAGGCCTTTATATATTTTCAAGGGGTTTTCTTCTGTTCGGGGGAATATGGTTTTTGGCGGGCGAAATGTTTTCCTGGATCCTTCGCAGGCCAAAGGAATGTTCACCGATTATAAGGGATTTTACCCATACAGAATGATTTCAACTTGGTGTACCGCGTTTGGGGTTGATTCCGCTCATCGATCTTTTGGGTTTAATATCGCGGAGAATCAAACGAAGGAAAGTTATAAAAATAATGAAAATGTCATGTGGACCAACGGGAAAATGACGCTGCTTCCGCCGGTAAGGATTACCATGCCGAATGGTGTGGAATCTGACTGGGTTATACAAGATTTGGAAGGAATGGTTGATTTGACGTTTACTCCAATGGAGAAAAACAAGCAAGCCTTCGGTATTATTCTTGCGCGCGCTAATCATCATTCAATGCTGGGATATTTTAATGGAGTGCTGGTGAATTCAGACGAAGAGCACCTTCAGGTTCGGAATCTTTGGGGGCTTGGAGAGGATATATATTTAAGGATTTAACATGGCAAAATTACCCAAAGCAATATACGCGCCAGGAGAGTTGGATAAAGTCCGTCAGAATTTAGGCGATATTGATAAAGACGAAGCAAAAAGAATGTCCGAGGTTCTTGGCGGTGAAATTGGCTGGGAAAGAACTCACAAGGAAGAAACAAAGCTGCGTCAGCCTAAGGTCAGGAATGAAATAGTTGACGTCCATGTTAAAGGGTCCGGTTCAAATTATTCCAGAGGTCAGCCGAAACACCGGGTGGAATTGCCTTTAGAAACGGAGAAAATAGACAAAATAAAAAAGGCTATTATTGATCCTGCTGATGATCCATCGGTTCCTATCAAATTATCCTACAAAGAGCGGGTGAAAATGGATCGATTCGCCGCTCAGCCGGAATTTGAGATAAAGAATTCTACGCAGGTATTTTATTCTGTTCTGTCGATTTTTACCGAAGCTCCCGATTATGTGAACCCCGATTTTATAAACCGCCGAATGAAGGAAATTTACCGGAGAATCGAGGTTCTTGTAACAGCAATGCGGACGATGTTTCCCAGAAACAATTTGCAGCGTAATGAAAAAATAAAGCAAATATCAATGCTTGCTTTTTCTATTTTGGATATATTCCGATACTGGAATATTGAACGAATTTCTGCCGATTTAACAAAAATTCAGTCCCGGCCGCGTAATACAAAAATATCGGATTTTTCTGATATTCTTAAAGCGATTTACAAGCCTTTGTTTCTCCTGGATAAACTTGATCCGGAGAAGCACATGAAACAGACTTTTAAGCTGTTGTTGAAGGTTCTGTTTCTTGAAAATGCAGCATCGGAAGCAAAACAAAAAAATCAGGAAATGCTTCGGAATGCCCTAAGCGCATATATGGTGATTCGAAGGGATATTCGCTATGTTTTATATCCAATGCTTATGAAGCTGCTTTCGGATCGTTGGATGACATACGATAATTTTTTCAAATACAGAAAGAACCGGTTTATGAATTTTATCAACGCTTCTGAAGATGATCAAATTGTTCCGGGTTTGCAGGATGAAACGGCGGAGAATACGTCTCCGGAAGAGTCTTCTGTTGACGAACAAAATGCAAATGAGAATTCCCGGGAAACGCAGGAAGAAGAAAACCCGCACAGAAAAGCTTTTGATGAGAAGGAAGCAAAAGCGCTTTGCCACGGACAAAATATTTTGGAATCGCTTTTTCCTAAAGCAGGCTGGGAACGTATGTCTTTATATCCGGACTTTTATCCGTATTTCCGCAATATTTTTGATTTTCCTAAAGGATATGAGCTTGTTTCTCCAACCGATCCTATGCAGCAAATCATCGTTCTTATGTGGATCCTGGAAGAATTATTTTTCGGACTTCGTTATGTTTCTTTTGGGGTAAGTTCGGGACCGGAAGGAGCTGTTGAACGGCTCGATGAAATCGTGGGGAAAATTATGAATGAGTGGCCCGGATACCGGGAAAATATGTTTGATAAGTTGTATGTATCACGATTAAGCGAATATTGCAGGATTCTGGATAGTTCACAAGATGATATATCTTCACATTCTCAACGTGTTTTGAATGAAATGTATCTTCTAAAAAAATTTTGTTTTTTACCGTATTATAAATTCACACCACTTAGTCCGGCGACAATTAATAAACGGAGTGTGAATGCGATTTATGCGGATGTTCGTACATTACGGCGCTGCTTGACTATTGTAGCAATCAACATAGAACAGGCGAATAAAAAAGGCGGTGCTGCCGCCTATGTTACTTGTGACGGAATAGATAATCCTTGGGATCCCTATAATTTCCAGGTTCCGAATCCTGTTTCTACAAGGATCGATGCTCTTTTGGCAGGAAAAGGACCGGGGCAGAAAAATAACGCATCTTTGATTTTCTTTACTCTTTCTGTCACGGTGGTCCTGGATCATCTTATGAACAATGACCGGAGCTGGGCTTACAAGGAACAAGCCGGTTCGCTTTTTAGAAGTGTTGATGGTGAAGGACAGGTTCCTCTCATGGGTGTTGATGCCGTTATTGATGCCGATTCGATTTTTAAACAATCGATAAAACAACGGGAACGAAAGGACAGTCAGGTTCAGCAGGATTAGGCTTTTTCGGGTGTCAGGCACGATTGCGGTGGTTGAGGCTCCCGAAACCACATCGAGACCATACGCAATGCGTTTTTTTCGCACGGGCCCTTCGAGTGCCTCAGGGACCAGCCTTCGAGTTTTTCGGGTAACAGGTACTCTCTTACCTTGAAAAATATCCTGTTTTTTTCTAGATTGCAGGTATGATTGTTTCGTATACACCCGGCAAGACGATGATTCCCTGGTCTGATTTGCTTCCTTACGCAAAAATGCTGCAAACCGGGAACGGCTCTCTCTTTTTTTACGATACGGAAAGCGGCCCGTCGGAACTTACCCTTGTTTGTATTCATGGCTTGGGTGATGAAGCGGATTCCTTCCGGCATCTGTTTTCGGGGCTTCGGACTCATTACCGGATGATAGCCCTGGATTTGCCCGGTTTTGGAAGAAGCGTCTCCGGAAAAAAAGCAACGATGAAAAGACACGTTGAGGCGGTGGAACAGATTCTGGCTATGATTAACGGGCCGGCGGTTTTGATTGGCAGCTCAATGGGAGGGTTCATTGCGGAGGCAGCCGCCGTCCGGAATCCCGGTCAGGTGAAAGCGGTAATTCTTATGGACGGTGTTTTGCCGATGAAAACAAAACCGAGTCCCGGATTGCTGCTTATGGCGCTGCCTTTCTTGGGAAAATCCTGGTACAAAGCGTTCCGGAAAAATCACGATGCGGCTTATCAGTCTCTTATCCCTTTTTATGCTGATCTTGAAGCTATGCCGCAGGATGATAAAGATTTTCTCCGCGGCAGGGTTATTGACCGGGTAGAAAGCGAACGTCAGTGCAGAGCCTATTTTTCATCCCTTAGGAGCATGATTGGGTATGTCGTTTTTTCATCCGGATCGATAACAAAAAAAATACGTCTTTTTCCCGGAAAGATTCTGATTATCTGGGGCTTGGAGGATTCTCAGATGCCGTTTAATACTCCCGGGGAACTCATGGCCATTCGGCAAGATTCTGTTCTTGAAAGATTTCCCGAGACAGGGCATTTGCCCCATCAGGAAAGGCCGAAAGAAACAACAAACGCAATCCTGAAATTTTTAACGAGTCTCGATAAGGCTGCCGAATAAGGTTTGCTCTTGTCATCATTTTAAGGATTGTAAGGCTTCTTTTCGTAATGCTTTTCGTTTTTCAATGAACGCTTCAAAATTCTCAACGCTGCTGTTGATGATCATCTCCGGGTTGGCGTTTGCTTCATCGAATATGGTTAATGCTTCCGTAAAAATACCTACATCCGTATGATAATGGGCATCAGAACCGCATGACATAAGGACGCCGTTTTCAGTACATTTTTGCGCGATCATCTGGCAGTTTTTCTTTGAGCCGGATCGGACTCTAAACGAAGAGTTGTTGATTTCCAGCACTTTACCATACGCTTTTGCGGCATCGACTACCGCGTCAATATTGATAGGAAACGCTCCGTTACCGGGATGGGATATGGCATCGACAAGCGGATTTGTGATAGCGGCAATCAAGGCTTCTGTGTTTACTTTTTCACTTTGAGGTTCAAAACACATTTCGTGAAACCCTGCCATGATGAAATCTAAATTTCCGGCATACTGCAAGGGAATATCTGTGCTGCCTTTTTTGTCAAGAATATTGCTTTCTATCCCCGAATAAAATCTGACATCAAAAAGTACTTTGGGAATAACTTTCAGATTTCCAAAATGGTATCTATGAGGGGCTCCTCCCAGGGATGGACCGTGATCGGTTAAAACAAAACCGGCGAGTCCTCGTTTTTGGGCTGCTTTTGCAAGGTCATCAATGGTCGAATACGCATGTCCTGATGCTATCGAATGAGTGTGGGTATCAACAGAAATAATCATGCAATAATCATCTTGTATCGGATACCTTTTGTCTACTCCCCTGTTTTATGCTAAAAAATTGATGTGTTTATCGCTAAAATAAGCCTTGATTAAATCCGGAAAAAGATTATCTTTACTATAAGAAAAAAATGAATCTATTTAAACGAAACGATGCTTTTTATCTTCTCGCGTTCTTCATAATCATTATTGGTATTGGCGCGTTTTTTCTCATGCTGCCTGTATCGTGGGACGGGTTCCCCGATGACGCGTCTCCGTTAAATTTGATTGACGCGCTTTTTACCGCGGCTTCCGCGGTGTGTGTTACCGGCTTGAGTTCTGTGAACACGGCGGGGTTCAGCCGTTTCGGTCAAATTGTGATTATCTTGTTAATACAAATCGGCGGATTGGGAATTATCAGTTTTACATCGATTTTGATGACGATTCCGGGGAATAGGCTTCCTATTAGGCGGGTTAATACCATCCGCAGTTTTTTTGTGGAAGGCGTTGAATACGATACAAAGAAAATCGTCCGGCATATTATTTCTTATACGATTCTGATTGAAGCGTTCGGCGCGGTGCTTCTTTCCCTTCTGTTTTATAGGGCAGGGATTGATGATTGGCTTTATGCCGGAATTTTTCACGCAGTGTCGGCTTTTTGCAACGCGGGATTTTCGCCGTTTTCAGATAATCTGGCGGGCTTTGTTAGGAACATTCCTGTGCAGCTTGTAATCATGATGCTTATTATCCTTGGGGGAATAGGCTTCATTGTAATCAGCGACGTTTCGAGAAAATTGTTTCGTAAAAAAAGACACCTTAGCTATCACAGTACCGTTGTGTTATCAATGTCGGGAATCCTCATTTTATTCGGTACGGTCTGGTTTCTTGTCATGGAATACAATCGATGCTACGCGGGCTTGAGTTTTCCTGCCGCTTTAACGAACGCGGCGTTTCAGGCCGTTACGCCAAGAACAGCCGGGTTTGAGGTGATACCGCAGAACCTGTTAAGCCAGCCGTCAAAAATACTTTCTGCCGTATTGATGGTATTCGGCGGCGCTCCGGGATCGATTGCCGGGGGAATAAAAGTTACAACGTTATATGTCATCATTGCCGTAATGATCAGCCGTCCTGATAAAAACGGAGACATTAAAATCCGCCATCATCGATTGGGAGCGGAGACAATTCACAATGGAACGATGTATTTTTTAAAAGCGGTCGCGCTGGTGTTTTTCTGTTCCGCGGTATTAAGCGTTATTGAAAGTTTTAATGGGGCAAGTCTGGAGTGGATTCTCTTTGAAGTTTTTTCGGCGTTTGGAACGGTCGGATTAACGCTTGGGCTGACTTCGGAATTAAGCGTCTTGGGAAAATTAGTCATTATCGGGGTTATGTTTGCGGGAAGAGTCGGGCTCATTGCTCTGGCGTTTCCATCATCAAGACATAAAAATTATGATATAACCTATCCCGAAGGAAATATTATACTGGGGTAAAAAAATGAAACAAATAGCGATTTTAGGATTAAGTCATTTTGGAAAAAGCGTACTCGATGAGCTGATCAATTTGAATGTCGATGTTTTTATCATAGACAAAAACCGCGAAGTAATCGATACCTACAAAGACAGTTCCGCCGGCGCGGTTGTGCTTGATATCCTCAATATTGAAAATCTTCAGAAGGTTCTTCCTTCCGGAGTGGACGCGGTTGTTATTGATATGGGCGACAGCATTGAAGCGTCCATTCTCGCGGCGAGTTACTGTTCCAAGCTGAAGGTGAAGATGATTATCGTGAAAGCCGAAACGGAAGCTCACGCGGAAATTCTTGAATTGGTGGGAGCGACAAAAATCATTTTTCCCAACAAAGAAGCGGCAAAGCGTGTTACACCTCTCTTGCTCTCGGATGTTCTTCTCAATTATTTCCCGATAAGCGAAAGTATTTCCATCGTAGAAAATTGAACTTCCCAAGTTTATGATTGGCAAAACGGTTCTTGATTCAGAACTTCGATCTAAATATAATTTAAACCTCATTGCGGTCCGTCAGCCGGATACCAAGTTTCAGCAGTTCACCATAGACTACCGTTTTAAAGTCGGTGATATTGCGCTGTTTTCCGGCGATGATACATCGTTGGATGAATTTACAGGAGAGATATTCAGCCAAAAAGAACACAAAACAATCAATGAAAGATTCCGTGAGTTTTTTGGCACAAAAAAAACATGAAACAAGCGATTGTCCGATTCACTCAAGAAGGATTGATATACGTTGATCAAGAGGATGATCCGGAATTTATTGCCCGCGTTATGGATGGTGAAAACTATGAAGAAGAATTCTGTATAGCAAGAGATTTTTCTCCTGAGTTTATTGCCGGACTGATGGCCGCGGGATTTTTGGTTATGTCCCTGGACTTGAAAGGACCAAAAGACGATACCGTCCCTTCAAGGTTAACAATCTTGATGCCGAAACATCATTATACCCGGAACCTTTTGTTTTTTGATCGCTTACACATCGGCAAAACCGTAAAGCGTTTTCTTAATCGCTATGAATTAAAAGCTGATGATAATTTTGAGCATATTCTTCAACGCTGTGTCGATACTCATGGTGATGGGTGGCTCACCGAAGAGCTTTGCAAATCACTTGTCTCTTTGTGGAAAAATCCGGTTCCGCCGGTAAAAATGGCTGCGTTTGGACTGTACCGCGAAGGAAAACTTGCTGCCGGAGAAATCGGAGTTGTTGCCGGTAAAGTATATACAAGTTATTCCGGATTCCGAACCGAAAATAATTCCGGCAGCGTTCAGATTATAAAAACGGCAAAATACCTTGAAGAAGCAGGATTTGCCTTTTGGGATTTGGGGATGCCTTTAGATTATAAATATTTATTTGGCGCGGTAGATGTTTCAAAAAGTGAATTCGTGGAACTTTTCAATAGAGCGCAGAGGTAAAGAATCTTCCGTGAATAGAGGATTTGAAAATAAGACTTCTTCATTTATCATAAATATGTTAGAATTAACGTATGAATTTAAAATATCTGGTACTTGATGAAGGTTCACCTTTGCCTTTGGGAGCAACTCTAACAGAACACGGCGTAAACTTTTCCTTATTTTCCCGTCATGCAACTTCGGTCGTACTTGTGATGTTTGAACACGCCGGACCGAAAAGTCCTTTTATAGAATTATTTTTGGATCCCAAAAAAAACCGTACCGGAGACATTTGGCATTGTTTTATTCAAGGAATAGGGGCCGGAGCGCTGTATCTTTACCGGGCGGATGGTCCTTATCTTCCGGAAAAGGGAATGCGTTACAACGTACATAAAGCGCTTATTGACCCGTATGCCAGAGCGCTTAGCGATTTAAGCAATTGGGATATTAATGCCGCGAAGGCGTATAACCCGGAAGGTCCTTACAGCGATTTATCTTTTTCTTATAAAGATGATATAGAGCTTAATCCGCGCTGTATTGTTATTAATAATGATTTTGATTGGCAGGGTGATAAGCCTTTAAATTATCCTTTGCGTAACAGCATTTTGTATGAAGCACATGTCAGGGGTGTAACATACAATAAAAATGCGAAGATAAAATATCCGGGAACGTACCGAGGTATGATTGAAATGATTCCCTATCTGAAGGACTTGGGAATTACCAGTTTAGAACTGCTTCCTATTCATGAATTTAATGAAAAAGAAAACGACAAAATAAATCCCCGGACGGGAGAGAGGCTTTTCAATTATTGGGGATATTCGACCATCGCTTTTTTTGCTCCAAAAGGTTCATACGCGTTTGATAAAACTCCGGGCGGACAGGTTAACGAATTTAAAGAAATGGTCCGGGAATTTCACAAAGCCGGAATCGAAATTATTTTGGATATTGTTTTTAATCACACAGCCGAAGGCAACGAACGCGGACCGACATTTTCATTCCGCGGTTTAGACAATACGATTTATTACATGCTCGATGGAAATAAACGATACTACAAAAATTATTCCGGCTGCGGAAATACGGTGAATTGTAATCATCCCGCAATCCGTAGTTTTATTTTGGATTGTCTCCATTATTGGGTTGTGGAAATGCATGTGGATGGATTCCGTTTTGATTTAGGCGCGATTCTTGGAAGGGATCAGCAGGGACATCTTATGGAGAATCCGCCGGTGCTTGAACAAATAGCGGAAGATCCTGTTTTGCGTAATACAAAAATTATCGCGGAAGCCTGGGATGCCGGCGGCGCCTACCAAGTCGGCAGCTTTCCCGGCGGACGCTGGGCGGAATGGAATGACCGTTACCGGGATGATGTCCGCAAATTCTGGCGCGGTGATAAACACGAAGTTCGTCATCTTACCACAAGGATTTCGGGCAGTTCTGATTTATATTTACGCGACGGCCGCAAACCGTTTCATTCAATCAATTTTGTTACGAGCCATGATGGTTTCACGCTTCGGGACTTGGTATCTTATGAACACAAACATAACGAAGAAAACGGCGAAGAAAACAGGGATGGCAGTAATGTAAATTATAGCAGCAATTATGGATTTGAAGGACCATCGACGAATCAGATTATTGAATCGGTGCGCGAACGGCAGACAAAAAACTTTTTTGCCACACTGATGATTTCCTTGGGAACGCCAATGATTCTTGGCGGCGATGAAATCGGCAGAACCCAGTATGGAAATAACAACGCCTATTGCCAGGACAACGAAATATCCTGGTATGATTGGTCTCTGCTTGAAACCAATGCCGATCTTTATCGTTTCGCGAAAGAGATGATTGCTTTTCGGCTTCGTCACCAGGCATTCATGCGTCCCGAATTTTTTACCGGCAAGGACGGCAATTACAATGCCATCCCTGATATAAGCTGGTTTGATCACGAAGGAAATCATCCCAACTGGGATGACATAGATACGCTTGTCGCTCTGCGGCTTGACGGCAGTAAGGCCGATATTTTATCGGATCGGGATGATAACGATTTTTTTATCATGTTCAACGCGAGTACGAAAATGATTCCGTTTAAAATTTCTTCACTGTTCGATGGAAAGAAGTGGTATCGTGCTATTGATACGGGTATGAACAGCCCAGATGATATTATGCCGAACGGTCACGAAATTATGCTTGATCCTCAGGATAGTTACCTGGTGAAAGCACGGAGTGTTGTTGTTCTTATTTCCAAATGATGAAAGAGCCTTGTTGAATCACAACTTTTTACAGCGGTGTGGATTTTACCATTGCAACTAATGCGGCCATTTCCTGGGGAGATTTTTTTGCTCCGTCCCGAATCCATCTTGTAGAAAGATTCCAAAAGCCGCCGGTATAGTAGGATAACGCGTATTCGGAATAATACAAGGGATTATCTTTGCAGTTGTTTGATGCAAAAAGTTTGTGAATATCCGGCAGATATTCATCAAGCGCCAGCAAAAGAAAAAACGACAAATTATTTCGTTCCAGTTTTTCAAAAAAAGAGAGATGTTTTTTCAAAACAGAAAAATAAGACAGGGAAATGGTATACGTTGTTAAGGACGGCTGCTTTTTTAAGTCTGTCATATATTCCCGGCAAATCGCGTTCATATAAAAATTCAATACATTTTCTTTTGTTTCAAAGTGTCTGTAAAATGTTTTACGGTCAAGTCCTGCCCGTTCGGCAAGTTCTTTCACTGTAATATCTTTAAAAGCTTTCTTGTCCATAAGCAAAAGCAAAGCCTGTAAAATCCATTCTTTGGATTGAGCTGCCAGCGCGCTGTTTCCCTTGTTCATGTGATGAAACCTCTCTGCCACATATTTAAAAAAATGGGACATTTACCAGTCATTTTATTGACCACATTTCAATTGTACTTTATGATTGAAGATGCCGCAAGTGTGGCATCGATGTTTGAAGGAAAGTCAAACAGGTTCTCTTAAAACGAGGAGTTATAAAAATGAAAAAAAGTTTAAAACGAGTTTTATCAATACTTGTTACAGTGGTAATTGTTATCGCATTAATTATTACCGCATTGTATTTTTTCTATCCTATTCCCTGGATGACTCCGGCTGCCACAGGACAAATTCTTGACACGAATATATATGCAATAAAAAACGGTATGGGCACAGTGTATTTTATAAAAACAGAAAATGGCTATATCGCGATTGACACCGGAACCAATCTTAAAAAACTTGAGACAAGCCTGCAAGAAGCAAAAATACATCCGGCGGATGTTCATGCAATTTTTCTTACTCATACCCATTTTGATCATATAAAAGGACTGCCTTTGTTTCCGCAGGCTCAAATCTACATGAGCGAAGATGAAATGCCTTTGAAAAACAGCCTGCCTTCCGAAATCGATATTAGCAAGATAAAGCTGATTCAAGATAATCAGGAATATATGATTGACGGAGTAAATGTTATAGGCATTAAATCTCCTGGTCACACAATTGGCTCAATGTCGTTTTTGATAGACGGCGAATATGTGTTTTCCGGTGACGCGTTTAAAGTTTCCAAAGGCACTGTCGGCCTTCATCCTTTCACAATGGATGCCGAAACCGCTGAAACAACTGTTGAAAAATTAAAAGAAATCAGCAAAAAATGTTCTGTTGTTTTAACCGCGCATTACGGATTCTTTGAACAGATTAAGTAAATATAGAAGGAGAAAAAAATGGATAATCAAGTATATGTCGTGCGCTGTGAGAATTATTCTGACGCACCGCAAAAAATGGAAGAGCTTATCAGCATGATGGGCGGAATTGGTAAATTTGCAAAGCAGGGCGAACGCATCACCTTGAAAGCAAATCTTCTGGGAGCGGCGAGTCCTGAGCAGGCGGTCAGCACACACCCTGCCGTTGTCGCGGCGATTGGGAAAATGGCAAAGCGGCAAGGAGCCGTCCCGCTGATTGCCGACAGTCCGGGTTCCGGGTACCGGTATACGGAAGCGACGCTGAAAAAGCTGTATACAAGCTGCGGCATGTATGAGGCGGCGGGGATAGCCGGAATCGATGTGAACATGGATACCGGCTATAGCGAAGTATCTTACCCGCAAGGAAAACTGATAAAACACATAGAAGTGATTGCGCCGATAACGCAGGCGGACGGCGTATTTAATCTATGTAAAATGAAAACACATTCATTCATGCATATAACAGGAGCTGTAAAAAATCTTTTCGGCATTATTCCCGGATTATCCAAGGTCGGCTATCACGCAAAGCTGCAGGATAAAAACCGGTTCGCGGACATGTTGCTAGATTTAGCGTCATTTGTTTCGCCGCGCCTGTCTGTCATGGATGCGGTATTAGCGATGGAAGGCGATGGTCCGGGCGTTGCGGGAAAACCGCGGCACGTTGGTCTCTTGTTGGCATCTACAAATCCCCTTGCTCTGGATATTGCCGCCGCGGAAATTATGGGTCTGCCGCGCACACAAAATCCTTTGTTGTCGGCGGCGGAACACCGAGGCTTGTTGTGCCGGATTGAGGATATCGAGATTGTCGGGGAAGATTTATCTTCGATTAAAATAGATGATTACCTTTTTCCCGCTGCCATTGCCGACGGCATAGGCTTATCAATGACAGGGAAAGGCGCTCTCAACAATCCTTTTTTTGGATCGATAGCCCGTTCCTTGTTAGCAAAAACGCCTCATATCATAAAAAAGCAATGTGTCGGCTGCGGCATTTGCCGGGATTCATGTCCCCAAAAAGCGATTACCATGACCGCAAAAAAACCTTGTTATGCTGTTATACATAAAAAGGATTGTATTCGCTGCTACTGCTGCCACGAGCTGTGTCCCAAAAAGGCCGTTGAAATCCGCGGTAACCCCATAGCGAAACTATTGTCTGTTTGAGTTTGTCTGAAAGCTGTCCGTTCCATTTATGAAATAGTGAGAGCAATGCAAGTATTCTCTCAAATGAGAAAATACTTGCATATTTTTCAAGTGTTTGCTATTCTTAGAGTAAGAGTGTTTTATCATGGAAACTTTCATAAAACGGACAAACTGATCTGCATCAGCTTGCCATCTGGCGGGAAGAAAACATAATCAAAGTTGTCACCGGTGTTCGCAGGTGCGGAAAATCGACATTATTTGCATTGTGCATAGAACAGCTAAAGCAAAGCGGCGTATCAGATGAACAAATTATCTCTATTAATCTGGAAGATGAAGACTATTCCGATCTTTTAGACTATAAAAAACTGCATAAATATGTAATCAATCATATATCGAAAGATGCCATTACGTATGTTTTTCTTGATGAAATCCAAAACTGCAAAGATTACGAAAAGGCAGTTTCCAGTTTATATCTTAAAAAAAACATTGATTTATACCTGACCGGATCGAATGCGTACATGCTTTCTGGAGAACTTGCAACAAAGCTGGCCGCCCGCTACATCAAAATTGATATGCTGCCTTTATCTTTTATTGAATATTCAGAAGCGGTAAACATATCTGACAAAAATGAATGTTTTAATCTTTATATGAACATGGGCGCTTTCCCATATTCGACTCGTTTTGTAGATAATTCGCTGGCGCACAGTCAATATCTAGAAGGGATTTACAACACGGTATTGGTAAAAGATGTAATGACAAATAAGAGCTTAAAAGATATTGCGTTGCTGAAATTCATAGCGAGTTTTTTAGCAAGCAACATAGGATGCCCTGTGTCCGCAAAAAAAATCGCGGACACGTTGAGTTCCGGCGGCCGGCCAACAAGTTCAAACACGGTTGATATGTATTTGGAAGCGCTTTGCGACGCTTACCTTTTCTATAAAGTGAACCGGTATGATATTAAAGGAAAGATGCATCTCAAATCTGAAAGCAAGTATTATATCTGCGATACAGGGCTGCGAAATATGATACTGGGAACAAGAAATAAGGATATTGGACATCAGATAGAGAATATTGTTTTTTTGGAACTTTTGAGACGGGGATACACCATCAGTATCGGAAAATCCGGCCGCGGCGCGGAAGTTGATTTTGTCGCGATCCGTGACCAGAAGACCGAATATTACCAGGTTTCCGCATCAGTGTTAGACGAAAATACTCTGGAACGCGAGCTTGCGTCTCTCAATGAAATAAAAGACAACTATTCCAAATTTCTCATTACTTTGGATACTTTTACCGCAGACCATAACGGCATTCAACAAATAAACCTCATTGACTGGTTACAGAGGGACATGTAGGAGGATACATGCTTACTCGGATACACCAGACCTTTTTGGTGTTAGGCATTATTGTGTTATCTTTTTTAGATAGAAAATCTATGTCATATTGTGTATTCCCTTGCAACTTTTATCGGTATCCATAGCATTTTTTCTTTGTTTTATGCTAGAATAAATGTTATATTCCTTAGTGTTAAGGAATATCCTTGAAAGGTTCGGGTTGTTCATGGGAAAAGTATACGTTTTTGTTAACCAAAAGGGCGGTGTTGGGAAAACGACCTCCGCTATCAATATTGGAGCGTTTCTTGCCGAAGCCGGAAAGGCTGTTCTTCTTGTTGATTTCGATTCCCAGGCGAATCTTTCCAGCGGTGTCGGCGTAGAAAAAACCAAGCCCGGTGTGTATGAACTTATTTCCGGTGAAGCTCCGGTTGACCAGGTAATCCGCGCTACGGCCATACCGAATCTTTTTGTCATTCCTGCCAGTATTGATCTTTCGGGAGCCGCGGTTGAATTGATCGAAGAAGAAGAGCGCGATTTTTTCCTTAGGAAATCCCTCGAACCGGTGCGTCAGCTGTACGATTATATTTTGATTGATTGCCCGCCTTCGTTGGGAGTGCTTACCTTGAACGGCATGGTTGCGGCCGATGGTATTCTTATCCCCATGCAATGTGAATATTTTGCAATGGAAGGGCTTTCCCTGCTGATGCAGACTGTCAAACGAATTCAAAAAAATCTCAACCCCAATCTCGATATTACGGGGATTTTCTTTACCATGTACGATTCGCGGACAAAACTTGCCCAGGAAGTGGTAAAACAAGTAAGCGTTTATTTTAAAGATCGTGTGCTTAAAACCATCATTCCTAGAAATGTCCGATTGTCCGAAGCGCCTTCCCACGGTATGCCTATTTCGTTGTACGATCCCACCAGTTCCGGCGGCAGAAGCTATAAGAGTCTTGCCGAGGAGGTAATAACCCGTGACTAAAAGCAGATTGGGTAAGGGGCTCGATGCGCTTATTCCTCTGGAAGATGATCTTCCTAAACAAGAATTAAAACAGGCTGATGTACTGGACGGAGACAGGTTTCTTCCTCTCGATAAAATTATGACAAACCCGAATCAGCCGAGAAAGCACTTCGATGAAACCGCGCTCCAGGAATTGGCGAATTCGATTAAAGAACACGGCGTTATCCAGCCTATCATTGTAGAAAGTGATGGGAAGGGTTCTTATGTTATTGTGGCGGGAGAGCGCCGAAGCCGGGCCGCAAAGATGGCAGGCCTTACGGAAATCCCCGCGCTTATCCGCAATTATTCCGATGAAAAACGGATGGAAGTTGCCCTTATCGAAAATGTGCAAAGAGCCGATCTCAACCCGGTGGAAGAAGCCCAGGCCTACAAAAACTTGATGGATTTTACCGGACTTTCCCAGGATGAAGTGGCCGCTAAAGTCGGCAAAAACCGTTCTACTGTAGCAAACTCTTTGCGGCTTCTCAAACTGCCGGTCAAAATGCAGGAGTGTCTTAAAGAAGGAACCATCAGCAGCGGCCACGCGAGGGCAATTCTTTCCGTTAACGGTGCGGAAGGTCAAAAAACTCTTTTTGACACGATTCTTAAAAAAGACATTTCCGTCCGCGAAGCCGAAAAAATGGCGGCCGCTTTGAACAAAGGTTCCGAAGAATCTTCCCCAAGAGAAAAAGATATTCCCCCGCAAAAACAAGACCCCGATTTAATTTCAATGGAACAAAAGTTTATTGAAGTGCTTGGAACCAAAGTAAGCATTCAAGGCGATCTTAATAAAGGCATCATCAAAATAGATTATTATTCCATGGAAGATATGGACAGACTGTATTCAATTTTTGTTGATAAAGAATAACCTTTTACGCGCTCCCCAATGAAAAATCCCCAATGATTTTGAATATCGGTCCGTCGCGGACAACGGTAAGGTTCCTGCCGGGAAAATAAATCGGCAGCCGTTCAGCGATAAGGCGGGCGGCTTCTTCCATAAAGTTTTCATATATTTCAGGAGGAACTTTTTCCAGAGTGGCAACCCGGAGCGAAACAATATAGCCCCGGCCTTTTTGAGAGTTTAATCCCACGGTAAAATCGGGAGCAATTTCAAAAAGACCGTCCATTTCGGGGTTGCTTGTAGCGCCCCGCTTGGGACGGTTGGGATGAAGGGGAAACGTATTCCCCCAATGATTTTCAAGAATTTCATCAACTTCTTTGAAAAGGGCCTCCAGGTCATCATTAAACCGGATAAGCTTTGGATGAATGTACATGAGGGGCTCCCTTTTAGACGTTAACACTCATTTCATATAACTCATGCGGAGCAAGATCCTGTCCATGCTCCCACGCAATTTCTTTTCCACCAGAAACTAAATAGACGGTTTTAAAATAGTTTTTATTACGCAATTCTTCATACCATGTTCCAGAAATATAGGGCAAGACATCGAAGATTTTTATTTTTGGAGACATAGAAGAGTCCTTTATTATTTTAACTTTGTTTAATCCGATTAAGCTGATCTTTTAACTCAATTTTTTTCTTTGTTCTTTTGACATAATATTCCATTCCCTTCAAATATTGCCCATCTGTAAATTCCAAACTACTTTGAATTATTTCATAATAAAGTTCTTTATATTTTTTTGTTATATTTATCTTTTCACTTTCTTCTGATTTGTTAAACTCGTCCATATAATTATCACGTAACCTTACTAATCTATTTATTGCATCTCTATGCAGCTTGCATTTCAAATCAATATTAAAAATTTCTGATAAAACTGTTAATATGAATAACACAAAACTTATCAATGAAATGATAACGTATATTGTCTCTTTTTGAACATTCGGGCAGAATGTTTTAAATATTTCTAAATCAGAAAAAGCAAGAAATGTTACAATAGCAGGAAGAATAAACAAAAAAACTTTTATGGTCATTCCCCAAGGCTTACATAAATTCTCATAATAAGAATGAAGAGCTTTTTGCAGACGAATTTTTTTAATAAATTCATTCTCTTCAATACCGCATTTTTTGTCTTCAATGTTTTCGTTTATCATGATTTCCTCTTCTTGTTTGTATACTAACTTAACAAAACATCGCCTATCACTCAACTCATACAATAATATTCTACACGCCTTACAAGGAAAAATCTTTAGTATTTTAAATACTGACTCATCAAACTAAAAAACACTGATTTACTCAATCAAGAATAAATCAGTGTTTCAATTATTGGACTTTTGATCAATTCTGTATCGCTTCTACGCCAACGCTATGAGCCTGTCAGAAGTTTTGTGTAAATGCAAAAATATATGTTAGAACGGAACCCGTTCATTCCCAAACTCAATAGCAAACTGGTTTAAGGCTTGCCCCC
>QMCD01000409.1_pt1 | contig 29701 bp, 20 predicted proteins | sample 1821841 | NCBI WGS metagenome assembly QMCD01 (sample SAMN01991225, study PRJNA193472) | Termite gut metagenome, whole genome shotgun sequencing project. | isolation source: worker | host: Macrotermes natalensis | reverse complement strand
TAATTTTGGCGTATTGTTCGGGCGTGATTGTTTTCATCCGCGAACAGTATAAATTTTGGTAATTCTATGCAAGGGCATAGCGTCAACACGACCTAAAACAACGTCGCGTACTTTTCCGGCTTGAAAACTTCAAACGCCATTCCCAAGAGATATTCCTTGCCGCCGGCTTTTCGTACCTCTTGCACAAGCAATTCGATTTGCTGCTGGCTTTTGTAGAGGGCAATCGCTTCAAGCCGCTTTTCAACCATGTCGTCGGAAACCGAGATGCGATAATTCGGCGGCGAAATGAAATCGCTGTATGTGGCGTATTCGTACAAGAGCGGCAATATGTCAATCGAAGCTCCCAGTTCCGGCCAAATACCGCCCTGGGCATGAAAGACGCTGATGACCGTTTCTTGGTGGACGGCCCTGTGATCGGGATGCAAGTCGAGCCGGTTTGGAATGAAAATTCGTGTCGGCCTGACTTTTCGCAGCAGCCACGTCAGCGTGTTTTGCAGTCCTTCCGCCCCGGCGATGGCGCGGCTATAGGAATGGCTGGCCGTGACGAAGCGTCGACCGGATTCCTGAAACAAACTGCCGTCGTCGAAATTAAATTGTTCGAGCTTGTCCAGAGGCAAACCTAGATGGGCAAAAGATGCCCGCGTTTCCTCGTACCGCGTCTGTTTGATGGTGTCTTTTTGGTCCAGCGTGCAATAGCCCAACCGACCATTGGAAACAACCGCGGCATAGACGTCGATTCCCAAGTGGATGGCCGAGAGAAAAGTCAGACCGGCCCCGCAAACAATGTCGTCGTCGTGCGGCGCAAGGAACAGCCACTTCTCTTGCTCACCCCGCCAATCGGTCCATACCTTGGCCGGATCGGAGGAAGAAAGCATTCCCGTTTCAATACGATGGTCAAATTGAATCGTCATAGAACAAATCTTTACGTTAAAATTCGCAGGTAAAACCGGCTTGGATCGTATGCACGTCAAACCGTGACGCGAACTCGCCGTTATAGCCGCCGAAAAGGCTCACTCGCTCGTTCACGTTCGCGGCGTAATTCAGGCCCAGCGCAACCCGGTCACGGTTCATCGACACGCCGCGAATCGTAAACGGCGCGCCGCCGGCATAGCTGGAGACCGCGCGGATTTCTCCATCACCGTAATCATGAATCCAGCCGATTGAGACGGCCGGGTTGACGATCCAGCCCCAACGATTCAAACGGGTGCGTCCGAAACGCAGACCCAACGTTTGCAAATACGATTCTGAGATACGACCATCAACCCGCGCGACGGTCACGCCCTGTCCCGTTTTTTCTTGGTAGCCGTTTTCGTCCAAATAGATCAGTTCAGCACCGAGAAAAGGCGAAACGTCCGTCCAGAGGCCGCGAATTTTTTTCGACACTTCCGCATTCATCAAAAACGTATTGCCGGTGTGTGAACTGCCAATGGTCGTGCCGCCGGGAGTGCGAGTCATGTCGTAATCGTTATACGCATATCCTATCGAGGCCAAAATTTTGTAACCGCCCGCCGTCAAGTGGGAAACGTAGGGCGAAAAAATAAACGTGTTCGCATCGGCCTTTTGCGTGTTGTCGTCGGTTCTGACCACGGCGAAAGAACCTGCAAAACCAAGCCCCACCACAGTATTTCGATTCAGCCAGCGTTCCGTCCCCAAGGAAACGCCATAAGCCTCCGATTCATAGCCCTGAACGGCCTGTTTGCCTTGTTTCATAAAGTCGCCGTAATTTTGCAGCCAAATGATGGGGGCGGCATTGTGGGCCGAGCGTTGTCCGCGAACGGTGTCGCTCCGGGCGGCCTGGCCTCCCTGTCGCTGCAACCAACGGCGAATTCTGTCGCCCTCGAACTGCTGGTCGTAACGATTTGTCGGTTCCAGATGCAGGTTTCGCAACCGCTCGAAATTGACCTGACGGAATTGCGTCACCGCACGCTGCGTGACCATAGGCATCGCCGAATTGAGCGTCGGCAATAACTGTTCCAGAAAACTCTGTTTGGCCTCTTCGCCGCCCTGCAAAGCGTACTTCGCCATCAATTGATTGGCGAAGTTTCCGGCGGCGGCACTTTCCAGACCGGACTTGACCGCCAACTGATTCCAGCTCAAACCGGGCGCGGGAGTCGTCTGCTGCGAGCCGCCCACCGCGTGAATCGCCAACTCCGTTCCCTCCCCGGATACGACCGTCGACTGGAGAGTCAACGAGCCGTCGGACTGGAAAACGAGCTTATTCCCGCCGTCTCGAATGACCACTTTATCGTTACCGGAAAGGGTCACGCCATCGACAAGGATGTTGCCATTCAGCCGTAGCCCCCCGTCCGCGAGGATCACCGCCTCATCCGTTGTTTGGCTGCCTTGACCGACGCCGTTTCCCGCGACAACCACCGTGACCGTCCCCTCGATGTCCGAGGCAAAATCAATACCGCCGGTCGCGTGGATTTGATCGCTTTTGTCCAACGTTTTGCCAAGATCAAGATAGATAAACGATCCACTTTCAAATTCGGCATTTCCATCGAGATGAAACCGCGCCGCGCCGTGAGTGCCCGGTCGAAGATTTGCACCAAAACCGACAAGCAAATCGCCCACGATGGTAAAGCCGTTCTTGTTGCCGCCCGCCAGCGTGCCACTATGAATCACGACTTGATCGAATTCATTTTTTTGGTTCAGCGTGAGGGTTCCCGGCCCGGTTTTTTGCAACAAAGTTTTTGGCGATAATACCTCATCGGCGTTCGTCGCTTTGACAATGCTTCCACCATCGAATGTGTAACTTCCGCCGGCGACTCTCATGCCGCCGACCACGACGCCGGAACGAGCCACCGAAACGGATTGATTCGCATCCGGGTCGGTAAATTCAACGACATCGCCGTTCAGAAAAAACTGGCTGCCCGTCGACACTTTCCAGTTGGCGTCGTCTTCGCTCCAGACATCATTTTCCGAACCGGTCCAAGCAATCGTCCGATTTTGGTCAAACCCTTCCAGTTCCAACAAGACCGAACCGACCACGAACGAAAACTCACGCGAACCGTAGCGGTCGTTCCGCAATTCCGTCGAGAGTGCCGTCCCGTTGACGGTCACGACGACATGATCCTCGAAATCGACATTTGAAGCGGACAACACGTTGAAAACGCCATCTTGTGATGTTTGAACGACATCAAGATTGATTTTCTCGCCTTCTTGGATCAACACCTTGCCGTCGAGCGTCAAGGCAGGATCGCCGCCCAGGGTGTCGGCGGCCTTCAAGTTGATGCGAATTGTGCTATTTCCCTGCAAGATGATTTCGTTTGCCGAAACGCCGTTGCCCGCCCCGTTGGCTTCGAGAGTCGCACCGGATTTGAGCGAAAACTCGTCATTGCCGCTTTCCGCCCCGTAAATCGCCCCCTTGGTCAACAACAAGGTGCCATTGGAAACGACGGTCGTCCCACGGATATTGGAGCGATAACGGTCGAACCGTACCGTGCCGGCCCCATTGATGGCGACTCCCAACGTCCCTCCCGCGGCATTCTCGACGGGATCGAAAAAAAGAATGCTCTGGCCTGACGCCGCCGTCAAACGGAGCGAGGAGGACGCGGCGTTTTCCATGAAAATGGCATTGGCCATCCCACTTGCGCCAGCCTGGTTGCCGCAGAAGACCACATCCCCGCCGTTGGCCGAGATGGAGATGTTTTCTGTGGCGTAAATCGCGCCGCCCCGTTCATGCGCGACATTATTTTCAAACACGACCGAACCGCCCGCGATGTCAAGATTCCGCGCAAAAATCGCGCCGCCGTAACCTCCGGTACTATTGCCGGAGAATTTCGTCATGCCGCCGAAAATTCGTACCGTGTCACCGAGCACCGCGCCGCCGTCCCCGGCGGTATTCGAGGTGTCCGTGAAACGAATCACGCCTGTTCCGCTCAACTTTCCGATATTGATTTCAGAACCGGCGAGGCCAGTGACGGTCGCCGTGCCCGAACGGTTGGTGAGGATCAATTCAGCCTCGTCCAGAGCGGCCAGGCCTGCCGTCACCCCGTATTGGACACGCACGCCCATATCCATAGCGCGGCTATCAAAACTCACACCGGCATTACCGATCATGTCAAGATTCGGCGTCTGTATTTCTCCGCCACGGAAAGAATAATCCCCGCCTGAGATCGTCATCCCTTGGACGGATACGCCCTCTTCATCGACGGTAATGTCCGTCACGACGCCGTGTGCGGAGCCGAATTCGACGTCATCGCCATTCAGAAAAGCGGTGCTTGCGCTTCCCGTGACATCCCATGTGGCTGCGTTCTCGCTCCAAAGTCCGTCTGTTATGCCGTTCCAAATGACGCGGCGATTCGCATCCACGCCGGAGAGTTCGAGAATGATTTTGTCCGCGTCCGCTTTGACGGTACGATTGCCCGCTCGGTCATTGACCGGCGGGGCCGTCGACGGCTCCTTGCCGCCGATGAGCAGCGTTGCTTGCGCAAAATCAGCCCCATCGGCCTGAACGAGTACATATTCGCCGTCACCGTCATAGGCATTGATATTTGTCGCATCGATAACAATTCTGCCAACGGAAATCGAATCATTTCCGTCTGAGGTCCCACCATCCAAGGTAAGCAGGGGCACGGTCGGATCATCTCCGGTGAACATGTTCAACATGCTCAGTTCAACCCGGCTTCCATCCTGCAAAACGATGGCCTTTTGATCTTGGCCCGCAGTCGTGGGACTCGCGGCGTAAATCGTGTTGTGGCCTAGGGCGGTCAGCGTTGTGCCCTCCGCCAAAGTGAAAGTTCCTTCGCCGATTGTAATGCCCGACCCTGACGCTAGTGCCAAGCCCCCTTCCTTGACATTCAGGGTCGAATTCAGACCGGCATCAAGAGCAAGAGTTCCGATGTTGCTGCTGTCGCCTAACGTCAGCGTGCCTAAACCGCTTTTGTCGATAATCAATGTTCCCCTGTTGCCCAAAGATTTCTCGGCCCGGATCGAATCGGCAATCCGCACATCCCCATTACCGACCACGGAAAAACGTTGCGTCACCGCATTACCGGCCTCGGAATCCAGATTGAAATGGATAGCGTTAGAGCCACGCCCATCGGAATTAGCCACAAAAACAGTTTCTTTTCCAGCATTGGCACCAACCGTCAGCGATGAATTCCCTTCCACGTAGATGGCCCCGCCAAGCCCCTGAGCACCGTTTCCAGAGAACATGCTATTTTGCACCGTGGCCGAGGCATGATCCAGATACAACGCTCCGCCATGACCGTCCATAGCGGTCGGCGAACTTTGGTAGGCCTCGTTGCCCCACAACAGGGTGTCGGTCAGAGACAGTGTTCCTGATTCGACACGAAAGGCCCCGCCGGCCTGATAGGCCGTATTGCTTATAACCTCGGCCCCATTCACGGAAACTTTCCCGCCCAACGCCGCCGCCACGCCTCCGGCATTGGCCGAGTTATTCAAAAACACCCCCCCCACAATGTCGACTATCGATCCATCGCTGTAAAACACGCCGCCCTGTCCGTCTGCGGAATTACCATAAAAAGTGGCATTCTCCGTAACAATCGTGCCATTTTGTGTCACCCGTCCAACGCCGCCATTTTCACTGCTGACAAACTGCGTAAACGACAGATTGTCCCCAAACAAAAAAGTTCCCCGCGAAAAATCGACCAATCTGCCTGCATCATTCTTTTGGCCACCATAAGAAATAATTGCGCCGTTCGCATCGCCGGCGCGGAAGGCCACGTCCTGCCCACCATATATTTGCAGCGTCAAAGCATGGAGCAGCGACATGTCGTCGCTAAACAGGGCAATTTCATCTCCGTTTTTCAGTGTTGTCCCAAGTCGCAACGATTCCAACGTGGAAAAATTTTTCCCGGCCCCGACACTGTAAGTTTCAGCCTGAGCTATGTTTGACGAGCCTGCCGTCGGAAATACGGCCAGAATGGCCGCCAAGGCCAAGCCCGCGATTTTTGAGTGGCCGGACGAGTGGCCCGAAAGAGCACTGAATCGACAAGTTTTACGAGAAAAAAGTTTTTTCATGTCCGATCTTCACTAAATTGCGCAACCCTACTGCGGATCACTACCCAAAGGGCGAGAACAGTGAGTCAAAATTTATACGCGGGCCTTAATTGTGCCAGTATAAACACAGAGCCATTGTCCCTTATCGTCGAACAGGTGAAGCAATCTTGTCAATTATATCGATCTTCCACGAAAAAAATCAAAGAACCCGAACCCATGTCATTGTGGCAATGAGCGTTCGCTGGTTCCAGAGTACGACGCTTTGGGCAAGGCATTGATCGAAATGCGTTGCAGATTTTGCGGTTCGCTGAAAGAAGCCGGCTTCATCCAAGATAAAGCGCAACCCTTCCCCCCTCACCGACCGGGAAGGGGGTGGGCAGACTCCCGCCTTCGCAGGAATGGCGGTCAGAAAAATCACTCTATTGGCGTTCTACCACTTCCACGGCGGAAATTCCGACATCGATGTACTGACCGCCGTGATTCTGATGGCAATGCACGGCCAGCGTGTTCTTGCCCTTCTTCAAAAGTTTGGACAGTTGCTCGGCGGACACGGGATCATACGTGGCCGTATACCCGGCACGCTCCAAAAGCAATTCGCCGTTGAGATAAACTTCCACGTTATCGTCATGGTGCATGAAGAGCTGGAGCTTCGTGCCTTGTGGAATTTCGCCGTCCCACTCAAAACTGCGACGAAGCCAGATGTCACTGGAATTCCAACGTGTCCCGACAATCGCGCCGGGCGTATCCCTTCTGCCAAAGCCTGCCTGACCGGTTTGCCAACCACCGCCCATGCGGCTGCCATCGCTGCCATCGTCAAAGTCGACATTCTGCCAACCCTCCACCGGTTTTTCCGTAGTGAACTGCCACGAAATCTTGCCGTCGTTGGCCGTCGGAGCGATGGTTTTGACAGGCTTGCCCGGCAAGAGGATTTTCGCCCAGCGTTTCGTTGCGTCAACATCCGCGCCCTTGGCCGCCTGAGCTTGCCACTTTTTCGTGTCCCTGAGCATGGGGGCCCAATAGCCGCCGATCACACTCCGAGCTTTGAAACCCACCTGCCGTGCCGAGTCGGTGAAATACCAGTCGGACAGCGGTACACGCGATGGCGTTTCATTGACGTAACGCACCACGGGATCGACGAGGGCGTTGAAATCCTCCGTAGTCGTTGTCATGGTGGCCGTCCAGAGAATCCAGTCGTTCTTCGTGTAGAGCGAACGATTGTCCAGTGGCAAGCCGAAGGGCTTCATCTGCGTTTTGTAGTACGCAAGTTCTTTTTCCATCACGCTTTTCGGGAACAGGTTCATGTCCAGCAGCGTGTCCCACATGATGTTATATTTCATGCTCCACGTTCCCGGCTTGTCGAACGCGAGCCGGAAATGATCGCCGTCGTCCGCCTCCTTAATCCACTTGGCCACAAATTCTTCGGCGGCTTTTCTGTACTTGGCCGCATTTTCCGGTTCGCCCAGTTTCTCCGCAAGCTGCGCGTATGCTCCCAGTGCAACGATGGCCTTCGCGGACAGGTTCACGTTGTGGGCCAAATGTCCGGCGAAGTCGTCGGTACAAAGCTGATTTTCCGGGTCGAAACCTTTATCGAGCAGATATTCCGCCCACTTGGTCAGGACTTCCCAGTGCAACTTCGCGTAGTCGGGCTTGTCCTCGGCCACGGCCAGTGCGGCCACGAGAATGATCATGTTGGCCGACTCTTCGACGGGCATTTGGTTCTCTTCGCTTTTTTCGCCGCCACCGTAAACTTGGCCTGTGCCGTGCGGATATGTGCCGATGTCATGCGGGGCAAACGGAAATTTCCACTTCGAGGTCTGCGCATAATCAAGGATCGGCTGGAGCGTGGCCTTCATCATGGCAGGGCTGTAATAAAGCAGCATGGGGCCATGCGGGTACATCAAATCAACCGTGCCCATACAGCCGTTGCTGTTGTTCTCCTTCGAGTACATGAGCGGCATTCCGTTCACGTCGGCCACGATTTTTTGAGCCGCAAAAACATGCCGGTAAGCGAGCGCACAGAGCCGGGCGTAATCTTTGCCGCCCACTGCGGAAAGGTCAGCGTAGAATTTTTGTTCAAAATCGGCAACGGCAGTATGAAAAGCCGGATCATTCAGCGTTTTCCAAGCGTCTTCCACAAGATTCTCCGTTGTTTTGCCGTCTTTACGCCACCAAGCGGGCAGATCATCACCGAAATAACGAACACTCAGAATATCGTCGTAGGCAAGGACAATGGGAATGGGGGGAAAGCCACCCGTATTTTCCATTTTCCATGTTGCCGCCAAAACGATATTTGTTTCGTCCACACGATATTTTTCTGTCGCCTCAAGCGGCTTTTCGAGATTGCCGCCTGTCACAAAATCTTTTCGTGCCATTTCTCCGTTTCGGGCAGAAAAGTTTGTCGTGCCTTGAACGGAAAGTACAAAATGGCCCCAGTCGATTCTGATGTCATCGCCCTTTTTCGACAAGACATTCTGTTCATCACAACTCAACGTCATCGCCCGAATGGAAAATGGCGAATTTTGAATGACGGAACCATTGAGTTTTAGTTCCGCCGGTACAACCGATTGCTCCGGCGTGTTCACGGCCAGTTCGCCGCCCGCGTCGAAATAAATTTCAATGTCATGCTTCTTATTGTCCAGAACTTTATACTGTACGTTCAAATACGTGACAGGCCGGCTCATCATTTCCAGATCAGTCGGCAAAAACGGCATGGTGAACGTCAGCGTGAACTCGGCCTCTGCATTGGCAAAAGTGTATTCGGTCGTCAAAGGCCGGACTTCAAGATTCGTTTGCGGCATGGCTGGGGCGGCCTGTGGCTCGGCTCCCATGAGTCGGAAAGGCTTGCCGTCAACGCGAACCATCAGATGCAACGGATGGGTCTTGCCGGTCCAGTGCATGGTTTCCGCATCCGTCAGCTTGTCGGCAGGAGACCAGATGCTGAAATAAGGGTCGACGGCCACGAGCGGCACGGCGGGCGGGCGCAAATTGCCCGTATCCGAGGCGTAAGAACTTGCCAGCGTCACGCAAGCAAGCAAGGCGGTCAAGAAAATGCTTTGTTTTGTCATAGAAAATCCCTTCTGAAGAGTTTTTTCCCCGCTACCTGCGCGAGAATCACAGCCGTAAAACAGGGAGTCTACCAGCTTCACATGGAAACTTCAATAGACTTGTTCACCAGCCCCAAAATTGCCCGATCAGCAAAAAAATTTCACGGCAGTGCGAATCTTGGCGTGATGCAGGCAATTTGCGAGCATTTTAACGGACAGGCGGACATTTTGGCCTCCGTGCGTGGAGAGGGGGGCAGCCGTTGGCATCCGCTTCTGCCGCAAAAACTTTGGCAGAGGTGAGGAAGCAGATAGGGGGTCATACCGGACGCTACAGCATTCACGCCGGCTCAATGCTTGTGCAAATCTTGTCCAAACAGCCGATCACGAATCTTGCACCAAATCCAGAGCAACACGCCGAGCATGAGGAGGCAGACGGTCATGATTGCCGCAACGAGTCCGCCAAGCTCGAACATCGGTGATACATAACCCCAAATCGGACGCCAAAAAACGATGAGCACTGCCGTGGCCAAACAGAGAAACGGCCCGTAGGGAAATTCCTTGCCCCGACCGGCGGCGAAATTGATGATACCCAGCACCAAACCGGCGAGGGGCGCGAGAAAAAATATCAGAATACACGCCTGCCAGCCGACGAACGCCCCGATCATTCCCATCAGCGTCACATCGCCAAAGCCCATCGCTTCTCGCCCCAGCACGAACCGACCGACGAGCCGCACGCTCCAGATTAGTGTCATACCCGTTGCCATGCCGACGAGGGAGGACGGCAATTCCACTTCATAAATTTGCCAAGTACCCGGCGTCGCCAGCGAGAAATAGTATATTCCAGACACGGCGGCAAACAGATAGACTTTCGTCGATGGCGTTCGCCAAAGTTTGCGCAAGAAAACCGCGGCGGCTTTTTTGAAAGGCAATTTCGCGTACCAAACCCGGTTCATCATGGCGAAACACCAGAAACACCAGAGGGCGGATAGGATGAAGAATGTTTGAAATGGCACAAACGCGAACGGTTTTGCCGGATTCGGACTGTAAAGATGCAGCGGCACAACATCCGGGGCGGTGACAGCAACCACGTTTAGCCGCGATCCTTGAATCGCGGTCTCAAGCCGCGTTTCCATCGACGGCAACGCCGCCCGCGGCAGAATAATGGCCAAACTTAAGCCCAGCACGGTTCCCGTCACGGTCAAAATGTCCGGGATAATCATGTCGTCAATATCAATCAGCGATGCCGCCAGCAGCAGCCCGAACAGAAGCAGGTGCACGCAGTACCGGGCAACCAGCGTTTCCCACGGTTCCGGCCTCACGCCGAGCGGCAACAGCATCTGCATTTCGACTTCCCAGAGATAAAGCAGCGGCGTGCCCACGGCGGCCAGCAGTTCGACCAAAAACGGCTGAATCCAGAAATGCCAGGATTCGAGGCCGTGCGGGCGTTTTTGTTCCGGCCATTTTGCAATATCTTTGCCAACACGCCGCCAGTAGAGCCAGCCGAAAACAGGCAAAAAATCGTACCAGCGAGGAAAAAAGGGCGTGCTCCCTGCTCGCCACGGCGAACGATAGCGAGGCTGCCAGCCGTGTCGGTCGACGAAAACGTTCATGGCCGACGCCGCGAACGCGCCGAGGAGAAAAAGCAAAAATAAGAAAGCCAATGTCGTGCTTGTCATACCAACCAGTATAAGGGTAATTGTTTGGAGGGCAAACGTGGCCTTGTGGTTTTTTCTGTTGAAAAAGAGTAGAATGACACCGATGTTGTTGCTTAACCGTTATTCCCATCCTCGGAGAACCTTACCATGCAAAAAATGCTCGTTTCCCTTGTCGTTGTCCTGTTGCTGGCAACGACCACGCAAGCGCAACAAAACAACACCTTCGCCCCGCTGATTTCGGAAAACTGCGTGGCGGTGGCGCAGCTCGATTTCAGCAAAGTCGAAATTGACAGCCTCAAAAAACATCTGGCCGAACTCGGCGAGCAGGCCGTCGCCGAACTGGGCTTCGACGCACGCTCGAAAAAATCCACGCTCCGGGAACTGAATGTCGAGCTTGAAAAATTGGACAAACTTGTGCGTCCAACTTACGACACGCTGACCAAGGAACTGGGCATTCGTGAAATCGCGCTCATCGCTGATTGGACGTTGATGGTCAACACCAACATCGTCGTCGTGGCCATCCCGTGGAAAGATAAAAATGCGTTGCAGTCGGCCACGCTGAAAAAATTGCTTAACATGGAGGCCGAGGGGAGCGACGACCTCGTTGCCGTACCCGGTTTTCTGCTGCTGCCGCTTTCAGAAGGTCGGACGGACAGCGAAACGGTCAAGGCATGGTTTGAAAATCTCAAGCCCTCCGAAAACACCAAAATTTACGATGCCCTGAAAGAATGCGGCGATGCGGAACTCAAAATCGCGGCCACGATTCCCGAATCGCTCAAGCTGTTGGTACAAGGAAAGTTGGGGGCGAATTTCCCGCCTCATGTGGCCGGGCCGTTTTTGTTTCTGAGCCAAAAAGTCGACTGGGCCGCGTCTGCCTTTTCGCTGACACCGCCGGATGGCGACACCGTGACACTGCTGGCGATCAAGGCGCAGACCGAAGCGGATGCGACGCAGCTCCGGGCCATGCTCGAAGGGCTTATCGACATGGGCATGAGGATATGGCAGGTGCAAATGCAACAAGAACAACGAAATGCGGTCGTAAAAATGCCGCCGTTGTTTTTTGAGTTCATCCAAGGCCACCTGCGAACGCTGTTGCCGAAAGTCGACGGCGACCGGTTGCTTTTCCAAGTGAAAGGTGTCGGTGCTCAGAATGGTCAGGTCGTCGTTGCGGCAGGCGGAGTGACGACCGCTCTGCTTTTGCCCGCCGCTCAAGCCGCACGCGAGGCATCCCGACGAATGCAGTGCTCCAACCATATCAAGCATCTTGTCCTTGCCATGCACAATTATCACGACACCATGCAAACTCTGCCGCCGCTGTACACCGTCGACAAAGACGGTAAGCCGCTGCATAGCTGGCGTGTGCATCTTTTGCCGTTTTTGGAGCAGCAGGCCCTGTACTCAGAAATCAAACTCGATGAACCCTGGGACAGCGAGCACAACAAGCAGTTCCATGATGTGGTGATTCCGTTTTTCCAGTGTCCGAGCAACCCGAATGCCAAACCGGGCGCGAATTGCTGTTACAGCGCGATCGCCGGTCAAGGGTTGGTCGCCAACAAAAAGCCGAATCCGCGAGGCGGCGAGCACACGATGGCTTGGATCATGGACGGCACGAGCAACACGATTGCCATCGTGGAGGTCAAGCAGCCGTTCTGCTGGATGGACCCGACGGCGGACGTGACGCTGGAAGAACTCGAAAAGGGCATCAACACGCCCGGTGGTCGGGCGGGCAGCCAGCATCCCGGCGGCATGAACGTCGGCTGTTTCGATGGCTTCGTGAGATTCATCACGAACAATATCGACACAAAAATACTCCGTGCCCTCGCCACCCCGGCGGGCGGAGAAACGGCATCGCCGCTGTAGAGAAAAAGAAAGCGGCTCCCTTCTCCCGCACACGGAGGAGGGGAACGCCAAAAGACTCAAGAACGACCCATCCACAAACGCGGATTACAGATTGTCCGATCTACTGTCCGTTTTCAGTTTATTCCAGTCCCCACGCCTTGATGAGGTCGTCGGCACCGGGAGTCATTTTGCGCAATTTTTCACACATTCTTGTTTTGGTTGCGGCATCGGCCTTCCCAAGTTTCGATTTCATGTCGGCGTAATTGGCCCGGCGTTTGCGGCGGCGGCGGATTTCTTTCTGGCGTTCGCTGATGGACACTTTTTTCTCCTCGGTACGGAATCTGGAAGTATGAACTCCAGCTCATGATACCCTTGCCGCCGGGCCTGTCAAGGCGTGGTAGGGGCGTTATAATTCTGTCGAATCTCGTCGCACTCCTCAAAGCCGTTACGCAGGAATGACGATGCTGTTTTGAATCGGCTTCCAACTTATCCGACAAACGATGAGCGAAGATTATTACCAACTTTTAGACGTCGCAAAGACCGCCTCGAAAGAGGATATTCAGAAGGCCTACCGCAAGCTGGCGCGAAAATATCATCCTGACCTGAATCAGGATGATCCGAAAAAGGCACGCGAAAAATTCCAAAAAGTTCAGGAAGCGTTTGACATTCTCGGCAATGACGAAAAACGCAAGTTTTACGACCAGTTCGGGGTCTCGCCCGACAAGATGGGTTCCGGCGGCGGACAGGGTGATTCTCAGTGGTCGTTCGGTGGCGGTGCACCGGGCGGCGGGCCTTTTCGAGGCGGCGGTTTTCAGGGGGGCAGCTTCAATTTTGAGAACATCGAAGACATTTTGAGCATGTTCGGCGGTGGCCGGGCCAATGGCGGCGGTGCGCCGTCGATGGAAGAATTTTTTCGCAGAGGCGGCGGGGCTGACGCCTCTCCAAGGCAGACCAAAGGCAGCGATCTGGAGCGGAGCATTACGATCCCGTTCACCACGGCGGTCATGGGCGGCAAAGTGGAGCTTCGTTTTCGTCGCCACGGCGGCAAGGATGAAACCATTTCCGTGACCATTCCGCCGGGAATCGTTTCGGGCAAGAAAATTCGCCTTTCCGGTCTCGGCCATCCCGGTCGTAACGGCGGCAAGGCCGGCAACCTGCTGGTTGTCGTCCAAGTCGAGGAGCATCCCTGCTTTACACGGCAGGGCGACAATCTTTACGTTCAAGTGCCGGTGACGCTACGGGAGGCGGCGTTCGGTGGCAAAATTGACATTCCCACGCCGAAGGGCAAAGTAACGCTGAGCGTGCCCGCCGGTTCGACGACCGGCACGAAGCTGCGGGTCAAGGGCTGCGGCGTCCCGAATAAAAGCACGGTGGGCGATCTGTTTGCCGAACTTTCTGTGACGTTGCCGAAAAAATGGTCAGCCGAGGATTTGACACTGCTGGAAAAACTTCGCGCGGAACCCGAAAAGCCCGTGCGTGGGGCGATCCGCTGGACATGAATGGGACAGTTGCGTTCCGCGACCGCAAACTATTTGGAGAAGCCTTGTTGACCCCGAATTAAATCTTGGATGGTGTAGTGTTTTTTATCGGGATCAAATAGCAATTTAGGGCGATTCGGCTCCGTATTTTTCCCTGAAGAGGCAAAAGGAGGACGGGTCCACATCACCACAGGAGTACGGCAAAAAACGACGCACCGTTCTTGAAAATCAACATTTTGGATATCAAGAAACCGTCGCGCAAACCCTCTGATATAATCAACTATACATGCAGAAGTTTTCAATTGGCAAATCACTTCCTCTTGCTTAAAATTGGTTGTTTTCATTTCAATAATGAAGACCATTGGGCAATCGGAAACAACGGTAAATAAAGCGTAATCGCTCTTTTTGTGGAAGCCCTTCTGTTTGTTTTCTTTGATGAGAGAGGGGATAGGGCCGGCTTTGTGGAGACCAAACAAAACAGAACCGGCACGGACTTCGTGGATCAATGCCCGCTCAAGTCCGCCATTCGCTGCTTCTTCTGTCAGCGTTATTGTTCCACCTTCGCCAAGATACTGCACATGTTTTTCGACGAAAGCGGATTGAATTGTTTCTTGCTCGCCAATCATCGCCTTATCCCATATACGATTTTTTCGAGAATCTCATTGGTACGGCCAATCGTCTTGGCAAATGTCCTGACTTCGATTCCACTGGCTTGGTTTACGTCGGCGGGATACAGCGTGTAGCCGTTGCCGTCTTCCATTTTTTCAGCCGTGTACACTTTTACCTTTTCCGCGTCGAGAAATTCCTCATCTCGGTATCGTTCCTCGGCCACGATGTCAGGAAATTTTTCTGCGCGTTGCTTGAGCATGATGAGAACGTTCAATTCACGAATCAAATAGTCGCTGTGCGTGGTCAAAAAAACCTTGACGCCGGCATTCACGAGCCGAGCCAGCAGCCGGGCCATCTGCCGCTGCCGCTCCGGGTGCAGATTCAATTCCGGCTCATCAATCATCAAGATGTCGCCGGGAGCGGCGATGTAATAGAGATAACTGCTCAGCAAATACAATGCGCGCACGGAACCGGAACTCTCGTTCATGCGCAACCGGGCTGATTTTTTTTCGTCAGGCACAAAAAACGGAATGCTTTCCAGCATTTCAAAATTCCCGCCGACCAAGGATTGGAATTGTTCCAAGATGTCGGGAAACATGTGAGCAAGACGTCCTGGTTCTTTGTAGAATCCATTTTTGAGTTTTCGCAAGAAGTCGAGATTACGCAGAACCGGATAGGGGACGACAAGCTGGCCATTTCGTTTGTTTGGCTCCGCGCCCCAAATTTCTTCGTCTTTTGGCTTGTCGTACTCCGGCCAAAGCGTCATAATGCCGGCCCGCTCAACACATAAGCAAAACGGTGGCGGAAAAGCACGAGGAAACAGGTTCAATTCGGCAAAGGTTAGCTCTTTGGCCGCGTGTTTACACTTTGGGTCAAGACCCAACTGAGGCAAAATATTATCAGGAAGCGCAACGGAAAATGTCGTTTGTTCAAAAAGTTTTTTTGTCGAAGCAAAGACGGAATAGATTTTTTCACGATATTTCTCAAGAGCCTGTTGAATGGGTTTCAATAGTTTCTACAGATATCATTAAAACTACCATCAGCGAATGAAACCTCATTTCGTGAGTCCATTGCACGCAACTCATCTCGTGTACCTGTCTTAATACAATCAATGTTATCTAAAAAATAGTTCCAATAATCCAAAAACCCGTACAGTGCATAATTGACATACGTTTTGCCCGTGTTGTTATCGCCGCAGATGATCGTCAGGTCACCGACTTCAAAATCGGCCTGCTTGATGACGCCCAGATTTTCAATTTTGACTCGCATGGCTTTGCCTTTTTAGAAACACCTCGCAAAAATCATCATTTCCCAGCCGATCCGTCAAAAAAGCCTCCACGTCATGCCGTCCATCGAACCGCCGCAAACAACGCTCTTTCCGATGCGATCAAAAACGTCGACAACATTGTCGTTGCTTCCCTCGCATTTGGACCGTTCGTGGCGTTTATTGAAAATTTGGTGCAGGCCACGTCCATTCAGATGTTGGCTCTATCCTTGGCCGTAGTCGCGGATTCCGATTTTTCTAGCACCATTGCCAATGATCGAGTGGCATTTTATTAGATTTTTCGTTACCCGGCAAACACATGGAGCAATCTGAGCTGGGCTTGGCTGGCCTGCTTGTGACCGGCGACGCATTCGTCAAAAGGCGTGAGCGTCAACACGCCGCGAACCATGCCCGCCATTTTGCCGGTTTCGCCCATGCTGAGCGAACTGACGGCGAAATGTCCCAATTCCGAAGCCAAAATCCGGTCTGCCGGGACAGGCGAACCGCCGCGGAGCACATGCCCCAGCACCACGGTGCGGCTGTCAAACGGATTTCCGGCCTCTCGCAAAATGTTTTGCATGGCAATCGCCCCGCCGCTTTCGTCGCCTTCGGCTACGATGGCCATAACCGATGTTTTGCCCGCCTCCTTGATTTGACGCAACTTAGCCACGATCTTGGAGGGCGACTCTTCCGCTTCAGGAATGCAGGCAATTTCCGCACCGGAAGCAATCGCGGTGGCGAGAGCGATGTCACCGCAATGCCGACCCATCACTTCGACGAAGAACATGAGATCGTGGCTGCCCGCCGTGTCACGCAACTTGTCGACGGCCTCGACGGCCGTGTGAACGGCCGTGGCAAAGCCGATGGTGTAGTCCGTGCCGAGTAAATCGTTGTCAATCGTGCCGGGGAGACCGAGCACCTGGCCGGGCCAAACTTGATCGAGGTCGCGTGCGCCTTGTAACGTGCCGTTGCCGCCGATGGCCAGCAGGGCGTCAATCTTGTGCTTGGTCAAAATAGCCGCCGCCTGCTCAACTCCTTCGGTCGTTTCAAACCGTTTGCAGCGGCTGCTGTGCAGAATCGTGCCGCCTACTTTCGACAAGCCGGAAACGGAGCGCATTCCCATCAACGCCGTGCCCTGAAGCGAAGCACCGTCGTCCGAATAGAATTTTTCATTCAGCAGCCCCTCATAGCCATGCTGAATGCCACAGACCTCGTGGTCGGCGGCAATGGCTGTACGAACAATGGAACGCAGGCAAGCATTCATTCCGGGGGCGTCGCCGCCGCTGCAAAGAACTCCAATACGCATGGTGTCGTGCCGGTCGCAAGAGACCGGAAAAAAAGAGAAAACACTGTAACAACCCCACAATACCGCCGCAAGGGCGATTCGCATGGTTGCCCTATTCATATTCCGCAAAGGAATTGCCGACTTTGATCGTGTACAGGCCCCCGGCGGCTTCGACTTGCACGCGGTCGAACTCAATTTTTTTCACGGAGCAACGAACCTCACCGAGTCGGAACATTTCGCCTTCAAACAGCTTGTATTTTTTCCCCTCCGTTCGGATGTCGATCCAGACTTGGGGCTTATCGTCCACCTCCACCACGGATGTAATGTAGCAATAGGGTGAGTGATCGAATCGGTTCGGCCTTCCTGGATCGCGTGAAGGGCTTTCCGGTCGCGGCGGCGAATAGACGGAAAACAGGGCACGATCCGCAATGCGTTTCAGCATTTCCTGTTCGCCGTCGGTTATCCGTATCGAGTCCTGTTCAATTGCCGGCAGGGCGCGACTCGACGGTGCTTGCGGCAAAGACAGTGCCTCGACGGTAATCGAGACATCCATCTCCTTGGAATTTTTGATCGGGCGCGGCGCAACTTTTCGTACAAGATGCAAGTAACGAGTCTTGTGAAAACGGCGCAGGAATTCCGCAATCTGTTCGAGCGTGCCTTTGCCGTGCAGCGTGAACGTGTATTTTCGATACTGAACGCGGTTTTGCGTCCTGAGTTGCGTGGCCGAGGGACGGTCGACACGTTTTTCGACAATGCCCACGTCCGTCGCCAAATCCACAAGCCAGTTCTGATAAAGCGACTCGGCAAAACCGTCATTGGACGGCAAAGACATCGTCGTCAGTTCAGTGAGGCGACGTTTGATTGCGTTTTGGTCCCGCACTTCCGATTCCAGCTCCTCAAGCTCCGTTTTGAGCCGATTGCGATTCGTGATACTTTTCGATAGCTCTTTCCCAAAAAGTTGGTAGAAGACGGGAATCACGACGGCCACGAAAATGATTCCGCCCAAGATCAGTATCAAGCGTTCACGTTTGGCAGGGTTTGACACATCAAGCAGATCATTCATGGCCGCACCTCCTTGGGCGTTTCCTTTTCAACGGACGGGACACCGGGCACTCCACTTTTCCGGGCCGCGTTTTCCGTTTCCGGCGTCAGCGAGACGGTCAAGTTGTACAAAAAGCCGTACATGGGGCTGACAGTGTTGGAAATACTCTCGCGTTTTTCGCCCGTCTTGATGGCATGGTTTCCTTCCCGGAGCCGGTCTTCCATCGGGGCCACGACCGAAGCGTCTTTCAGCAACGATTTAATGAGCATGGAACCGGCATTATCCGCCTGAAGCGTCAGGTCGGTGAGAATCATTTCCTGCGCACCCGGTGCTTTGCGGCTCAGCCAGTCCAATTCCGCAAACCAATCCACGTTGTCAATCTGCCAAGCCTCAATGGCCGCAAGCTGACCCCGTTGTGTCGAAACGGAGGCCGCCGTCCGTTGTAAGGCTGTCAATCGGTTCGAGAGCGATTTGATCTCCTCGGTCAAGGCCATGCGGAAATAAACGCCCGCCCCCAAAAGGCCGATGAGCAAAATGAGCGAGGCGGCCAGAATGCCCGTGACCAACTTTCGCTTTCCTACAGGCTCCGGTCGCTTGGAGGGGTGGCAAAAATCGATTTCGCCCGGCTCGCCTTTGGCGTCGCGCAACAAGGCCCCGATCAGCGGGGCGAAACGCTCCGGCCTGTCCAAATTTATCGTGCGTGCCTTATTCAGCCCCTGCCACGGATCAAAGACTTTGACGGGGATTTCAAGAGCGGCGGCAACCTGCTTGGCCAGCGACTCGTAATTTTTGCCGACACCGCAGAGGATCACTTCATCAAGGGCTACCCCCTGGATTTCATTGCGCACAGCGACTCGCGTCCGCTTGAGTTCGGCGATGAGCCTTGCCGCGAAGTCGGAGGTGCTGACATCCTCCGGGCAGGCGATGCGGGGCGACCGCATGAACACGGGTTCGCCCTGAAACAAAACGGCCTGCGATGTTTCGTTGGCATCAAGTTCCACGAGCAGCACACTACGACCCGGTTCGTAAACCGAGGACTGCCGCAGCACAAAGGCCGCCTCGCAGGGCCGCAACAGTATTCGGTGCAGCACCAAAACCGTTTCCGAGCAGAAACTTTCGATTTTCTTGAGCGTGGCCAATCGCAGCGTTGAGGCGAGCACATGCTTCGGTGCTCCGGGTGCAGGAGCGGCTTTGGCGGGCGCAGCGTTTTTTTGCCGTGCGTCGGAAATGGCCGGAAAAAGCGTGCTGCGAGAAACGCTTTCGAGCTTACTGGTGATGAAAAAATCAAGCGGGGCCGCGGCATCGTAACCGTTGAACTCCTTGGAGGCCTGAAACGCCACCAAGTCGGGCAGCTCTTCAACGGGAACCGGCGGAAACAGCATAGGCCGCACTTCGACGTCCGAGCGGCTCATCACCACGAGAACTTCCGATTTCTGGAGCCGGTGCTTCTGGACAAATTCGGCAACCTGCGTCTTGAGTGCCGGAGAAGCGGAATCGCCTTGCAGAAGAAAGGTCTCGGCACGTTCAAAGCCGACCGAACCGTTGTGGACGTTGGCCGAGAGCAATGTCAGTCGGTCGTTTTCCCATGTGATCGCAATTCGGTTCGGCATAGCTTTTTATGTGCGGTTCATTTTCCGGTAACGCCACCGCCCCCATTCTACCACACTTTTCTCCATTTTACAATAATCCGGCATGGCGATCATTCTTCGCTGGTCATAATCAGCAGCGACGATTCGTTTTTGAGTTGCTCCGCAGGGGCGTCAACGGGTTCAAGAAAAACCGAGTATTCAATGCGCAATTCCTTGTTCTTGATGACTTTTTGGAGGGCTTCAGGCAGCTTGGCCAAAATATCCTCAATTTCTCTCCGGCGATTTCTGAGGTTTGCCTGCTCGGTCTGAAGCTCACTCAGTTTTCGGCGGCTTGCCGTGTTTTGCGTGGAATCATTAAAAGCCTGCTGGGCCAGTTGATCGATCTGGTTTTCCAAATCCTTAATTTTTGAACCGGCCTCTTCCTTCTCTTTTTTAAGCTGGGTGTTTTGGTCATGGAAGCGGCAATTCCAACGCAGCCGGTCTGGATCGACATTGCCTTCAAAGAGAATTTCCACCGGAACGTAGGTGTAGTTGTCACCTTCGCCCGGCACGATTCTCCGCGTGGTGATATCCGTCGTGCAATTGACGAAAAAGCGAGACGGCGACCCGACTGCGGGATAATCGATTTTTGGGATTCCTGTTGTTTTTTCGGGCATGGCCTTGGCCTTGAGCCGTAAAATCCAAGGAGCGTGCATTTCGCGGAAAAGTGCTTGCCACGGCTGACTCGCAAAGGGTAGGGCCAGAGCGAATGCCGGCTTGTTCGTATCGGAGAAGGCTTCGGAAACCACAATCGGTGGGTGCTTGATCGGCTCAAACATCGGAATGTTGCGCCATTTCGTAGCGTCTGTCTCTCCTTCAACACCGATGCGGAGGAAGCCGAGCGAGGCCGCCAACGTGTCATAGAGATGCTGATTCGTCATGCCTTCCAATTCCCAGTCGAGCGAAAGCCCTTCCGGCGTGAGTTGGAATCGAAACATCGGCGTTTCCCTGCCATCCGTATCGGCAGCGACGACAGACCACTCGAAACGAGTCGTGTCGGGCACAAGCCATTCGTCATCGACCTGTTGCGAATCCTCTTCACTGATTAAAGCCGTTCGCTCAATCTTGGTCGTTTTGGCCGTCATGCCCGGTATTTTGAGCAAAGGCTGGTAATCCAAGTCGAGCGCAAGACCGGACTGGAAAAGCGGAGCAAATTCGGGAAACACTTTTGTGGCAGGCGGATCGACAAGGTTTTCTTCGTTGACGCCGGGCACGGACATGGGCAAATACCGCGGCAAGGCGGCTTGCGGCAAAAAATCTCGCAGGACCTGTGCATCGACCTTTTTCCGCTCCTCGAAATCGGCCCAGGCCGCCGCCACTTTTTCCTGCATCTCCTCATGCCGCCGTCTTTCTTGCTGTTCTTTTTGTACTTTTTCCGCTTGCCTGGCTGCCGCGTCAGGGTCGTTTGGCTCCGCTTTTTCTGCTTTCTGCTGCGTTACTTGCGGCGGTGGCGTGCCCTGCATCCAACGCATCAGGCCAAAATCCGCCACCTGATCAAGCACCATGACCAAAAGAAGGAGTACGAGCAAAATTGTGACACCGTACAGAGCGTAAAATTGGCCTCGTGACTTCATGTTGAGAAAAGCCCGCAGCAATCCCGTGGTCGCACGGCGGTCGCGCAGGCGTGGCTTCTCCGCGATGATGACCGGCGGGATGGCCCCTTCTTTTGGCTCAATTGGTACGGGTGGCGGTGTAGGGGTTGCGTAGGGCTTTGTGTCCGAATCAATGAATCTCTGTACGATTCTCTCCTCCTGTACTTCGTCCGAGGGCAGGGCCGCGTCCACGCCTGTCCGGGCAAATTCGACATAGGCCCCGGCTGGGACGGCCTGCATCGGCTGGGTGAGATCGATCAACAACGTATTCTTGTTCTGTTGCACTTGATCGGCGAGTGGCGTGTCGGCCAGAACTCCCTTCCACTGGCAAATCACATGTTCCGGCAAATGATTGTACCAAGTGCAAAACGTGCCAAGCCAAGTCGACGAGGCTGGCAGTAACGACAGTGCTTCGACGAACAGCGGCAGTAAATTTTGCCCTGGCCGGAACAGGATGGCCACTTCCTGGCCCGTGTTGATCGTGTCCGCCAACACGCCCGCCCAGCCCGCATCGCCGGTCATTTTTCGCCATGTCGGACACGGCGAGCTTGGCAGCGCGATCATGGCGATCTGCTCTTCATTTGCAACATTGAACGTCTGCAATTCATCCGCTTCGATGGTCTGGGTGTAGGACAGCGGGTTCATTTTGCCCGGATCAAGCCAGCGACGTTGCCGGGCTATCCACTGCCGGCGAGTCAGCGGCGGAGGAGCGGTCAAACTCGGAATCGGACGCCCTTGCGCGAAACGAACCGACGGCGTAAGCCATTGGGTCAGGTGAAAGCCGGGTAACGCCAAGAGCCAAGCAGGCCCCTCCGGTATCCATTCGTCTTCCTGTAGAGCGATGTGGTGGGCAAGTCGGTTGGGCTGCGATTGAAAGTCAACGCCAATATCCGCGATCCTCGACAGGGAGTGCCACACGGATGAGTCCGGGCCGGGAAAAATGACATGGGAATACGCCACGGGCTGTAGCGGGTACTCGTCGTCGTGAGGAGCGAAAAGGTGCTGATAGTCAGACAGAGATTCCAATCTTTTCTGGAGAAAAGTCGGAATGGCGGCATCTTCCCCCACAGTGCAAAAGCCTCGACTGCCTTGTTCCAAACCTTGCGAAACGGAGGTCAAAATCAGTTCATGCGTCATGGCGGGAAACACGGAAAAATTCTGCTGACGAGCTGCAATCTGCGATAGCGTCGTATTCACCGAACGCGGCTCGTATAAACGGACTTAATCATTCCAAGGAGCGGGAATACTCTTTCAAGCGGTCGCAGAGGGAGATTTTTGGCGCGGCGAGTTTTCCGATGAGCAGCATATCCTTGTATTGGGTATCGGACATTTCAAAAATTTCTATGGGCGAAGGAGCGCGTTTTTTGAGAGAGTTTTTTGCCGTCACATTGATCTTCTGTAGCATGGCGAAAAAACGGTCGGCGTCATGCCAAGCAAGTCTGGCCTCGGACGCCGGCAAGTGTGCCGAGACCCGAACGATGGCCTCCAAAAGCTCGCTGCTCGTGTCCAGTCGACCGATTTCCTGAACGTGGTGATTGGCGACGCTGCGCACGATTTCTTCGTCGAGTCCCCATTCCTCGACCAGCATCGCGCCTGCGACGGCATGTGACCAGCCGAACTGTTCCTGCTCCAGATTAACCAATTTTACCGGCTCCCGACCGTGGATTTTTAGGATCGTTCCATACTCTTCAGGCCAGTGCTGGACCAACACAGGAAGCGCAATGTCTTGAAACAGGCCTGCCACAAACACATGTTCGGAATCGAGGCCACGGAACGCTCCGGCATAAACTTTGCAGAACACGGCTCGACGAAGCGTGTCTTGAAAAAACCGTTGCAGTAGGAAGTTTCCGATTTTTGGATTGGGCAACAGTGCGAATACGGCATTCCAGAGCACGAAATTCCGTATTGTACGAACGCTGATAAGCGTCAAGGCCATGCGCACCGTCGTAATACGATGGCTGAATCCGAAAAAGGAGGAATTGGCAAAATGCAGGATTTGGGCGGAAAGTCCCGGATCGGCCATGATGGGCATTTCATATTCCGCAGGGCCGTTGTTGGGATTTTTGGAAAGCTCCAGAACTTTCGTCGCAGTTTGTGGCAGGGCCATCACGCTGCTTCCCAGAATTTTTTCACGCAAGGTTTTGAGTGGGTCGGTCATGGGTGTCTTTTCAGAGCACAACGTTATGTGAGTGCGAGTTGGTACGGCACACGCTTGCGCATCGTGCCCGGCGATCTTTCTGCACTTTGCATTGTACCATCTCTTTCTTTTTTTTCATCCCCCGCATCTTCGGGCGAAAACACGGATGCTTTGTTATTCTCTATCGTCGGTTATGCCGTATGCGTTTTGCGATACTTTGAAAAGGATGGGAGATAAAATAGCCTTAACACGACCGCCAAGGGAATTGACAGGGAGATAAGAACAGACGAAAATGGGTGGCTTGAGCAAGGGTATTTCTTGTGCCCTCCGCGTCAAAACCGGGCTGTAGCGGTGACCGGGTGCAGCGCAACGAAGCTAAGGAGGCTGCGGCATGCGTCGGAGGCGTTTCGCGCTCTCGGCTTATTTTTATGTAGAGAGGATAGTGTCATGTTTCTAATTTCTAAAACAATCCTTCTCGCCTTCCCTTAACCCCCTCATACCGGTGTTCTTTCGTCTGGCCCTCATTCTCATTTTGCTTCCCTGCCTGGAATTTCTGGGGTTGCGGTGGTTTGCGCAGGGCTGGGTATCGTCCACGATCATTTTGTCCTTCGTTTTCGGCAGTGCCATTCTCGGCGGTTATCTGGCGCGACGGCAAGGGCTTCGGTACTGGGCGGAATTTAACCGTCAGCTTGATCGGGGCGAAGAGACCACAACGACGGTTTTGCACGGATGCCTGACTTTTTTCGCCGGCCTGCTGATGATCGTGCCCGGCCTGCTGACAAGCCTGCTCGGTCTGATGCTCATGACGCCACTCGTTCGGGCCATCGTTATCGCCCAGATTCGCCTGCGTTTTCTCGCCTATCGCCACCGCAGTCCCCAACAGGCTCCGGCGGATATCATTGACGTTTGATGGATGATTGTGAGAGCGGTGTCGACCGGAGCTACTGCGTATAGGCGATAATTTTTCCCACCAATCGGGCAGCCAGAAATTCCGTAACGATGTCACTTCCGTCAAGATCGCTGCGTCCGCGCGGGGCCACTTCGACGACATCGGCACCGACCACGTTTTTCTTGGCGCAGACTTTTCTCAAAATGCCAGTCACCTGCCCCCAAGAAAGGCCGCCCGGTTCGGGAGTGCCCGTCCCCGGCGCAAAGGCCGGATCGAAGGCGTCGATGTCGAAAGTAACATACACGTTTTCCGTGAGGCCGTAAAGAATCCGGTCGAGATGGAAACTGAAATCCTTACTCAACATGGCGGGCGTGATAACGCGGTCAATGCGTTCGGCCTGATCCCGGTATTCTTCGGCACTGAAACTGCGGATGCCGACTTGCACGAGATTCGGCGTGTAATCGAGCACGCGTCGCATGGCCGAGGCATGGGAAAAACGACCGCCGGTGTAGGCGTCACGCAGATCGGCATGGGCGTCAAATTGCAGTACGCTCAAATTCTCGTAACGTTCCGCGGCGGCCTTGACAACCGCAGGCGTGATGCCGTGTTCGCCGCCCAGAATGATCGGAAAGGTTTGTGGCTGAAAAAGATCGTATTTTGTTACAGCCGCATAGACGGCCTGCTGCTGCGATTCCGGGGTGTCCGCAGGTTCCACTGCAGGCAGCGTCGCAATGCCGCAGCGGGTAAAATCGATACGCAGTTCTTCGTCGAAATGCTCCATCTGGTCCGCGACGACTAGGATGGCATCAGGGCCTCTTGAGGTGCCGCCGAGAAAACAGACCGTTCCCTCGTAGGGGACAGGCAGGATTTTATAGCGGGCCGTAGCGGGATCGCAAAACTCAGGAGACAAATCGAGAAAATTGGGCATGGGTATCGCGTTATTCCGCGTCGTCATGGAGTTTTTCGGTGAAATGCCATCCATCGTGTCTGTTCAGGCCGAGCGGAACACGACCCAAACGCATACCACTTTTCAACATTGGCATCAATGCGTCATGTTTCTTGCCGGTTCGTATTCAACGAGGAGAATGTTGTTCTTGGGAATCCAGACTTGCGTAATTTTGGGTTGACCGTTTATGATGACATGTTCAGCTCTATCTTGTGACATGTTTCTTCTCCCATCCAGGAATGCGGTCTCGGCTTGTTGTTCACTTATGACTTATCCTCACCGCGTCAGCGTCTTCTCCGCGGCAATTTGCATACTTTTGTCGGCGGTGTCACGCAGAGGGCTGTCGGGGCATAATGTGCCGATGTCACGGAACGCAATAAACGCCGTTTCAAAATCTTCGCTGCGCAGGGCCAACTCACCCTTCAAATAGAGCACGCGATCCAGTATGACACGATCCGGCGGATGTTGCAAAATTTTCTGCGTGTAGGTTTCCGCCGCCGTGTAATCCCGCTTTTTATACGCATCGTAGGCCAGCATCCAAGCCGCGTGCGACCAGAATTTGCCATGCTGGTAATTGCGGTAAATACGCATGAAATACGCATTGGCCATCCGCCGTGTGCCGTATTCCAAGTCATACGCACCCAGATAATACAATACGGCATCGATATTTTTGTAGTTCGGAAAATTTTTGGCCAGTGGCTCGAAATATTTGACCGCCGTCTCCAAATCGCCGCCGGATTCGTAATACGTGCCCAAAAACCAGAGCGCATCCGAATACGGAGTCGTCATCGCGAATTCGTCGCAAATCGTTTCAAGCAACAGAATCGCTTCGCGTTCCCGGCCTAATTCATGCACCGTCTTACTTCGCAACAACAATGCCTCGGCATGGATGTCTTCACTCGGATTTTTGGCAATCAAATCACGTAATTTCGTATCGGCCTGATCGTAACGGCGGTTTTTGTACAGCGTATTGCACTCGCGCATCACCGCCCTCTGCTCCGATTCCGTCAACAGAGAACCCGACTTGCCCGGTTTATCGGGTTGCCATTGATCCGAGTTCGTCCGTCCGTTATTTCCCGCCATCGCAAAAAGTTCGCTTCGCGTGTCGGCTAAAAGAGCTGTTTGATCCAAATCCGTGCGTGAAATTTTGTTCTCGAACGCCGATAAAAGCGCATTCGCTTGATCGAATTCGCCGAGTTCCCCCTTGGCCAAAATCAGCATGGAACAAGCCTTGGCAAACGTGACGGCATTCATTGTGTCCGCATCGTTGGCAACGTCATAATTGATGCTCGCTTGCTTGGTATTTCTCGAATAAGTCGTGTCTAAGAGCGAATCCAGTTGCGAAACCACGGCCTGCCAGTTTTTTCGCTCAAATTGCCGAAGCGCGTATTGAAATTGCTCTAAATCATTGCCGCGGCTGTTGTGGGAGGGCCTGCCGTTGTTGGCATTCCATCGTCCGCCGTTTCGATCCGGCGTCCACTGACCGCCGGGTGGAGTCGGTCTGTTCGGACGGTTGTTGCCATTGTTATTAGATGCGTCAATATCGGCGAGATGTTTTTGTGTTTCAGTGACAATCGTGTAAAGCTCATTGCCGCCGATGAGGCTTGCCCGGCCTTGCATTTCAGCCAGCGTGGCATCGGCCTTGTCTTTGTTGCCGTTTTTCGCATAATTCAATGCCAAGAGCGCGCAGGCTTTCAGCACGGTGTCATCGGGCAATTTTTCCGTGCCGGCGGGGGCTTGCGATGTAAAATAACCGAACGTAATCCGACCGGAAGAGTAATAGGGCTGAAGAAATGACTCCAATTTCGCAATCGCCTCGCCCCATTTTTGCTGATCGTAATAAAAAACGGACTGCAAGAGCGCAATTTCATCACGGTAGGCCGCCCCGGCCCGGTGCTCCACGTTCGTCAGCACGCTCATCGCCTCGGAAGCGCGCTTCAAACGGTAAAGGCAACGAACCTTGAGCAGGTCATCGTCCACGGTCGGCTGTAAAATTTGCGAAATAGTCTGAAATGCGCCCTCAAAATCGTTCAGTCCGCCTTTGCAACGGGCCAAAACACGCTGCGAATCTGCCAAATAAACACTTTTGGGCCAACGCCGCTGAAAATCGGTCAGCGTGTTCACGGCGTTTTGATATTCACCGCGTTCGTACTGCGCCACGCCCCACTGATACGTGGCCGGCTCGACAATCGCCGGGTTCGTACTGTTCAAAAGCTGCTGGAAAATGGCGTTCGCTTCGCTGACGTGACCGAGTTGATTTTTTGCCCAGGCCAGTCCGATTTGGCTTTCGAGAAATTTTTCGCCCTGGGGATACAGGGTGACAGACTGATTGAAATAGAACTCCGCTTCCTCGGCACTGATCGCACTATTGGCTCTCATGGCAATATCACCAAGGTAATAGAGCACGAATTGCAAATTCGGGTCGTGCGGCAATTTGTTGATGAAATCCACGAGCCGCGTTTTCGCAAGATCATAATTGCCTTGAACGTAGGGAACATCACCAAGCCGAAAAAGGGCAACGCGAGCAAAAGGGTTCTCCAAGCCCACGGAAGCGACCCGGCCGTAATATTGTTCCGCTAGGGCATATTGCTCCAAGAAAAAAAGCGACTCGGCCAAATAGAACATGGCCTCGGTTGCTCGGACATGGCTTGCGTAATTCTGCAAAAAGCCATCGAAACCCGCGCGGGCTTGATCGTACTGGCGCAAGTCGAAAGCGGTTTTGGCCGTGTTGAAGCGGTTATCGGCATCGTCGGCTCGAACTATCGCACTCCATACGAGCACGATCACGAATAGTGGCAAGAAGAACAAACGATACATCAGTGACCCCGAATTCCATTTCGGAAACATTGCAAAACTCCTACGGCGAAAAACTCCAGAGCGGTATTACTGGGACGGAGGAAAATTTTGAACGGCAGCAGCGACCGTGCGAGCGAAGCTCAGGCAGCCGCAACTCCGCGATCAAGGAGCCGAGAAACCATGCCAAAATTTACATGCGAATCAGTAAACGCGCTCTAAACAAGCGGGGGCAGTATACAGAATTTTTGCCAAGCGGGAAAGAGGAGTTTTTCGGCGAGAAAACCACTCAAGAAACACAAAAACCGGGACACAGTCCCGGCATTGTTCCTTCCCCGGCCAGCTGCCAACGGCTACTGACGCCCCCTACACTACATCAGCGGGACTTCGGTCTCGCCGCCGGCAACCCGGTGCAGGTGATCCATGTCGATGTAGAAAGTCTCGATGGCGTCTTCGTTTTTGATGGTGTGCGGAGCAGGCCAGCCCACGTTGGTCGTCTCCTCAAAGTAGACCGTGATTTTATAATGGGCATGATGAAGCTGCGTCGGCCCTACCAACGGCAAGACACGCGGCGGATCAACATAATCGGCGATCAATTCCTTCGTGATCCCCTTGATGTTGCGATAAGTCGTTTCCGTGCCGGGAACCGCACCGGAGACAGGCCGAATCTTTTCGAGCTGGCGTATACAGCGATCATCCGAAGGCGGATCCAATGCCGTGTGTTCGGAATCGACAATCGGCGGCAACACGGCCACCTTGTCGTAACGTTCCTCTTCAAAAGCCTTGTCTTCGTAACCACCTTGGAAATAGGGGCTGACGGGAACCGGAATACTGGCCACGCCCAGCGTCGGGCCATAACTCAAACAACCTGTTGAGGTGGCAAGAACGAGCGAGGCAAAACCAGCAATGGCATAGGAGATGATATTCTTTTTCATCTGTCTTTCCTTGACAAAGTGAATCAACAACTATTCTAAAAAACTCCAACTCTCTTCGTGTTGAGCGATCAGGCGGCAGAGAACGGGGAGCGAGTTTCGGACTGTATCATTGCACGATAAATCAAACTTGTTCCCCGATCCTTGATCCCACTAATAAGTGTACCTCACTGGTTGACGGAACAGCGGCGAGAAAGGGCCACTGGGCGTCCCATCGTCGAAGTCCAGCCACCACCAACCGTCATGGTGTTCCAGCGTCACTTTACGCCAGCCAAGCGGCGTCTGCGGATAAGGATAGAACGGACCGATGTGCGGCCAGGCTTTCGGCGAATACTGTTTCGGATAGCTGACTTCCGCATAGTTCGGATAGCAGGCGTAGCTAGGCCAAGCGTAATCGGGCAGGTTCGGATCGTTGTATTGTCCCGGCATCGGGCCTTGCGGGCCGTAGGCTTCGGGATGGTAAGCATTCTGTTGCATGGCCTGCTGTTGCATCATCTGCCACTCCTGCTGCGTCACGGCCGGCATGTGTTGGGCCGGCACGGCGGATTGCGCGGAAACCTGCTGCACAGGCTGCTGGAGGGTCGGACGGCCCGGCATCGGG
>QMCD01000717.1_pt1 | contig 29717 bp, 25 predicted proteins | sample 1821841 | NCBI WGS metagenome assembly QMCD01 (sample SAMN01991225, study PRJNA193472) | Termite gut metagenome, whole genome shotgun sequencing project. | isolation source: worker | host: Macrotermes natalensis | reverse complement strand
CTTCCAGCCACTCAGCATCAGAAGCCGTTCTATATACCAGACTTGCCTCTGGAGAAATGTTATCGGGATTGTTCAAGTGAATCTCCAAATACGCGCCGACGGTAATATCAATTTCAATCCCGGCAGTATTTCCAGGCCGTTCAAAATTTTCATAGCTTAACTTATAAGATTTGATGGTAACTGGTTCAGGGTCATCAATTACTTCTTCTTCCTGGCCTGTCATCAAGGGGAGAGCATGAACGGCCGTATCTGCTTCCTTCAGTTTTAAGCCTATATTGTATGTTACGTCTTTTGCCGGATTTACAATGCGTACTATAATAACTTCATCATTGCTGTTTCCACTATCAATCGAAATTCCCGCTCCAACATATTGTGCGGGTACGCTTTCTTCCTGCCAATTATCACCGTAAACGAGGCGGGGCGAAAGGGAAACGTTATCGGGATTATCAAGGAATACCTTTAACATTGACGGCTCTCCGGTTTTTATTTCAGAAGGAGTTCCCAAGGTTACCGGGCTGCCGTTCAACTCAAAACCAGTGATCGTGACGGGTTTAGGATCGCCTGTCGGCGGGCCATCATCAACTTCACCTTTCATCAAGGGCAGATCATAAGGATTTTCATACATTACCCCGATTTCCGTATTCTTTAATTTAAGACGCAGCCGGTATATCGTTTTATCACTTTGAGGATTGTTAATCACTACGATAACTTGTCTTGGGGAGCCGATATCGTAGACAGCGTCAAACGTGACACCGCCCCATTCGGAAGGTTTTTCGCTCACCCATGCGCTTTCAGCTTTATCCCAAAATTCCAAAACAGGAAGCAAAGGAAAATTTATAGGATTACGCAGAAGAATTTTCAATTGTGTCGGTTCATCATTTTTTAATATGTAAACGCCGTCGGCAGAATCTTTTGTAGGATTGATATCGATAAAATCAAAATTAATACCGGCTGCGGTCTCGGTATGTTTTTTAATGTATTCGGGAACCGAAAGGTTCATTAAATCACAGGCGGAGAAACAACCCATGCCCAGAATAATACCGATACCTGCTGCAATTACTTGAAAATATATCGACTTTTTCACGACACGTTCCGCCCACCATACATGAAGTTAAGTACCTAGGAACAGGGTAAAACATTTTTTTCTTTCTGGCAAGAGTATCGTCAAACAAACCAGAACTACTGAAAACCCTATTGACAGTTTCCCCCTTTTTTTCTACCAGTCATTAAATGGTGGGTGTAGTTCAGTGGTTAGAGCACCAGATTGTGGATCTGGGTGTCGCGGGTTCAAATCCCGTCACCCACCCTTAACTGCATCCAGTGTAAGGAGTGAGCGTTCGTAGCTCAGCTGGATAGAGCGACGGACTTCGAATCCGTAGGCCGCAGGTTCGAATCCTGCCGGACGCAGAATGACATAGACAAGCGTTAGCTTGATATTTTTTGGGCCGCTAGCTCAGCTGGTAGAGCAGCAGACTCTTAATCTGCGGGTCGCAGGTTCGATCCCTGCGCGGCTCATAACCAAGAAGGCGGACAGCTTTATTGGATGTTTTGCGGGAATAGCTCAGTGGTAGAGCGCGACCTTGCCAAGGTCGATGTCGCGGGTCCGACTCCCGTTTCCCGCTTTAGCGATAATCCTCGCGGTAGATCATTATAATGTGCCGCGGGATGTTGGGAATTGAACCGCGAGAGTGGTGAAATTGGCAGACACGCCAGACTTAGGATCTGGTGCCTTAGGCATAAGGGTTCAAGTCCCTTCTCTCGCATATTTAAAAAGTTGAGTATCAACTTTTTTGTTTTGGAAATGTCGGACTTGACCCGGAGTCCCCGCCGAGCGAATGCGAGGAAAAGGCGGCATGGATGCCGGCGACAGGGGACAAAGGCGGTCCGGAAATCTGAAACAGGAAGTTGAGGATTGGAGGACAAGTCCCTTCTCTCGCATGTATCAAACAGTGGAACGCATTTTTTGCGGGAATAGCTCAGTGGTAGAGCGCGACCTTGCCAAGGTCGATGTCGCGGGTCCGACTCCCGTTTCCCGCTTTTTGTTTATCTCCGGTATGCCGGTTTCTTGTATCAAATTTAGCGAAAAGTAACACTTGCTTCAACGCTCTCTTGTCCGAAATTGTTTTGCCTTTTATACTAGCGGTATGCGTATTGTATCTTGGAATGTGAACGGAATTAGAGCCGCGGAAAAAAAAGGCTTTATCGATTGGCTTAAAAAGGATGCTCCGGATATTCTGTGTGTGCAGGAAACCAAGGCCCGCCCGGATCAGCTTTCGCCGGAATTGACTCATCCTTTGGACGATAAAAACCAACCCTATGCGTCTTACTGGGCCAGCGCGAAAAAAGCCGGATATTCAGGCACGGCTATTTACAGCAAAATTGAGCCTTTAGATGTTCAATTTCTTGGGAATGATGATTTTGACAATGAAGGCAGAGTCCTCGCCGCTCACTTTAAGGATTTTGTCCTTATCTCAGCCTATTTTCCCAACTCCCAGGAAGCAGGAGTGCGGCTGCCTTATAAATTAGCCTTTTGCGACGCGATGTTATCGTATTGTGATAATCTTGTTACACAAGGACGGAACATCATTTTATGCGGCGACTACAATATCGCTCATACGCCGATAGATTTAGCGAGACCCAAAGAAAACGAGCAGAATCCGGGCTACCTTCCGGAAGAAAGGGCTTGGATGAACAAATTTCTTGATGCCGGTTATGCTGATACTTTCAGGCATTTTCATCCCAACGAGGAAAAACATTACAGCTGGTGGTCTTACCGCGCAAACGCGCGGGAACGGAATGTCGGGTGGAGGATTGATTATCATTGCGTGAATCAGGGTTTTATCTCAAGGATAAAACATGCCCGGATCCGTCCGGAAGTAATGGGCGCCGATCATTGTCCCGTGGAAATTGAATTGTAAATGAAGATTAAATATAACGCGCCTACGGTCTTAACGTTTTCTTTTCTCAGTGCCGTCGTGCTGATTGTTTCTCAAACCCTTCTGCCCTCCCTTACGGTGAATTGGTTCATGGTTCCCGGAAAAACGCAGTTTTCTCCGTCGCATGTTAATCATTGGGTCTGCTTATTCACCCATGTTTTAGGGCACAGCAATTGGACGCATCTTATCGCGAACTTTTCGTTTATCCTGCTGTTAGGACCGATTCTTGAAGAAATGTACGGGTCCATTCTGCTCCTGCTGATGATTGTCATTACGGCCTTTGTAACAGGCGTTCTCAATATTCTGCTCTTTCCTACGGCGCTTTTGGGAGCTTCCGGCGTCGTATTTATGATGATGCTCCTGGCTTCGTTCACCAATTTTAACCAGGGGGAAATCCCTTTGACATTTATTTTGGTTTTGGTATTTTACTTAGGCCGCGAATTCTTCAACGCGATTCATGCAAATACGATTTCTGAATTTGCCCATATTATTGGAGGGTTTTGCGGAAGCCTTTTCGGATTTTTCCGTCCTCAAGCGGTGAGAAAATAACAGTCTAAGGAAACACTGATTTATTCAATCGAGAATTCGGCATATATGCCGCAATCAGTGTATTCTTTAATGTGATTTTTCGCAGTTTTTCGCCAGTTTTGAGAGAAAAACGAGAAAAATAATAGGGTAACGCTGATTAGAGTCAATTTAATCAGCGTTACCCTAATGATGAGCCGCTTGCAAAAACTGGAGTTTTGCGATTACCTCTGATAATTCCTTGTTTTTATTTATATTTGTGCTATATTGTCGTTTATAGGTGTCTTTCCAAGCGAGGAGGTTTTTATGAAGAACAAGATGACCGCTGTCGTATTAGTTTTAATGTTGATTGGAGCAGGAAGCGTTTTTTCCGAATCATTTGGTTTAGGGGATCTTCAAAAAGGCATTGATGATTTTTCTGGTGTGATGGCGGAAACCCTTCCCTTTAATTCCGCTATCGGACTAAGCTGGGCCGATGCTTATATCGGTAATTTTCCTCATTTTGGCGTAGGCTTATTCGGCGGCGCGAGTTTTATGGATAGTCCGGAGATAGATAATCTTTTAAAGAATTTTGATATTTCACTGCCTTTGGATATGTCTTTTGTACCTTTGCCGGCCGCCGGAGCCGAAGCGAGACTCGGCGGTTTTCTGCTGCCTTTCGATATAGGTCTCAAATTCGGCTGGCTCCCGCCGATCAATTTTTCCGATACCATCAACCTGAACTACATGATGGTAGGCGGCGATATCCGCTATGCCATTATGAAAGGTAATCTCATTCTCCCAAAGATCACCATCGGCGTAGGATACAACTATATCAAGGGAAGTATAGGAGCTTCAATGAGCGATATGTCCTATGGAATAGATGCATACGAATTAAAAGTTGAAAATCCCCATGCGGACTTTTTTTGGTCTAGCAATGTTATTGATTTTAAACTCCAGGTTTCTAAAACCTTCTTTTTCATCACTCCTTTTGTTGGAGCGGCTTACAGTTACAGCTGGTCCGAAGCAGGCTACGAAGTAAAAGCCGACACATCAATAGCAGGCGGCAATATAGATGATATAAATTCCGCGCTGACATCTCAAGGCCTTTCTCCCATTGATTTAAAGAATAATGGTTTTAGTTCAATAGTGAAAAACAATGGATGGAATCTAAGGTTCTTTGGAGGGCTTGGATTTAGTATTGCGGTAATAAAGATCGATTTGACCGCTATGTATGAGGTGAACAGCAGTCTGTGGAATGCCGGCATCGGATTCCGTTTCCAGATATAAGAACCCATCCTCAAGAATCGATGCAAGTAACAATCAGCAGGGTTAAAATCATTTTTCTCTGCTGGCTGCAACAGTTACTTATTATAAGAATTTAATTACCGTATCGTTCTTAAAAGATTTTGCAGTTCCAGATCCGCGTAAGTTTCCGGCGGCGTGTTTCCCGCGGACGCGTCTATAACTTCTTTGGGAATGACAAGTTCATCGCCCTCGGCGATACGGTCAAAAAAGCCGCTGCGGGTGAGGGTTCCCATAGCGATTTCATCATCAATAGCTTCGATAATTATGGAACCTGCAACATCTTCGGGCGAATACACGAGCCCGATGCCTTCGCTCTGCAATGAAACCCTGCCCTTCCTCACAATTTCAAAAACGGTACCCGGAGCGATTCCGTCGGCCTTTCCTTTGTCGATAAGGCCTCTTGCCGACCGGCGCTTAATAAGTTCGGCCCTGAACGGAAGGGCGTTATTAAGCTGGTCAAGAAGATTCCGGGAAGCGTTCCTCAGGCGGTCAGGGCCGGTACGGTAACTGGAAAAGGAAGCGGCCGCGGAACCGGTTCTGGCTGTAAACATTTCACCCTTCATGGAAATATCCCGGTCATTTTCCGAAACCGACACAATGAGAAAATAATCGGCTCCGGCTTCTCTCGCGGTTCTAAAGGCTCCGGCATAACTGCTTTGCCGGAGTTCAAGGTTCATGGGAGAAATATTCCTGTCGTGGGATAAAATATCTTTGATAAAGCCCGCCGCGATAAAAGAGGCATCGGCATGATAAAACGCCGAATCTGAAGGAGAAGCAAAAACCGCGATATTCCAATGCCGGGAGGCCAGCAATACCGGATCGACAGACCATTGCCGGAAAACCGCGTCACGGAGGAGCGAATCGTAGGCTTCAACCGCGTCGTTTACGGTTTGGCTTGCAAGCCCCAGATCCTGCATAAACTTGAGTTCTTCCAGATAGCGGGAAGGATAGCCCTGGAGTCGGAGCAAATCCGCATATTCCCTTCGGTCGGCGGCATAAGGATTTATCCGTAATCCGCGCCGGTATTCAAACAAAGCTTCGCCGTAGAGGTTTCGTGAAGTGAAATCCCTCGCCCGCGCAAAATGATAATCGGCCCAGGAAGAACGAATAGGATCTTCGAGATTCGTGGTACGGATTATCGTATCTTCCAAAGCAATCCGCACAAACTCATCATTGGGATCGATGGCCGACGCAATTGATAACACCGAAACCGCGTCCTGAAAACGGTTCATTTGGATAGACGACAAGCCTTTAAGGTACCAGGCAAAAACATCGTTTCTATCGGCGGCAATGCTTTCGTCGGCAAGCCGGGACGCGATGTTGTATTGACCGGCACGGTATCTCACAGACGCGAGAAGGGAGCGCGCCGGCGGGTAACCCGGTTTAAGGCTCAGCGCACGTTCCGCATAACGGGCCGCGCTGGGGAAAAACCCGCCCTGAGCATCGAGATACGCCGCGTAGTAATATACCCGGTAATCTTCGGGATACCGCTCTATCGCCCTTTCAATATAACCGCGCGCGGCATCAATTTCCCCCAGGCTTCCTAAAACCATTGCCAAAGAAATAAGAACCCGCCTGTCATCGGGATAACGGCGGACCGCATCGGTATAACTAAGAACAGCGTCCCCTGCCCTGCCCCGCGCGACAGATAATTCCGCCTGCACGAAAAGCGCTTCTTTGTTATACGGCTCACGGGAAAGAACGTCATTGATAACAGATGATGCCGCGTCAAGCCGGCCAAGGGCGATTAAAACAAAGGCTTCAAGGTTCGCCAGTCCCATGTTTCCCCGCGCGAGCGTTCTCGCTTTTCTCACCCAAGAAAGCGCCTGGTCAAACTCGCCGAGCGCGTAAAAACATTCCGCCAGGCTTGCTGTGGATTCGGCGTGCGCCGGATTCAGGCGCAGACATTCCTCAAAATTTTCGGCCGCGGCGTACCAGTCTTCTTCCAGCATTGACGCCTGTCCCGCCTCATAATAACTCGCAGCCGTTTCCCGTGTTTGGGAAAAGACGAAAACTGCGGCGGACACGATAAGGAAAGCGCTTATGAAAAAACGTTTCATGTTTCATGCTCCCTAGAGAGAACAATTTTTACGGAATTTATTCTGTGACCATCCATGCCGTGAATGATAAACTCATGGTCCCGGTACACAGCCTTTTCATGAGCTGACGGAATCTTCCCAAAAAGATCGAAGACAAAACCGCCAAGCGTATCAAAATCTTCAATAGGAAGTTCGATCTCAAGTTTGTTCGCCAAATCTTCCAGATTGATGCGCGCATCACAGATATATGTTACATCATCAATTTTTTGAATGTCTTCCTGCTCGTCATCAAACTCGTCCTGAATATCGCCGATGATTTCTTCGATAATGTCTTCCATACAGACGATGCCGGAAACGCCGCCGTATTCATCAACAATGACGGCAATATGCACTTTTTTCAGGCGGAGTTCCCGCAGAAGTTCATCGATATGTTTTGAGTCGGGAACAAAAATCGGCTCTCTCATCAAATCTTTGATAATCACGGCATTATTTTTCACAAGGCTGCTGAGAACGTCTTTAACGTATAAAATCCCGATCACGTTATCGATGGTTTCTTCGTACACCGGAAAGCGGGAATGGCCGCTCGATATAATCTTTTCCAGCATCTCATTGGGATCGCTGTTAACATCGACGAAAACCGTATCAATCCGGGGAACCATCACTTCCTTTACGGTGGTATCAGAAAGTTCAACCACGCCCATAATCATTTCCCGCTGATCGGACTCAAGGGCCTGGTAGGTTTTTTCATCGATATGTTTATTTCCCGTTTCTTTAAACACGCGCTTTAAAAACGTTCCCGGATTCATAGTGTTTTTTCTCCGCCGGAGCTGCCTGTATCGGCAGGAATACATTCTTCGCGCAATTCCGTTAACAAGGCTTCTTGAATTTCGAGCATGGGTTCCTCTTTTTCATTCGTTGCGTGATCAAGTCCATCAAGATGAAGTATTCCATGCAATATAAGCCGCCGTAATTCTTCATCAATAGGGACATCAAAATATTCGGCATTTTCTTTTAAGGTATCGAGGGAAATAATGATGTCGCCCGGAAGAATCCGCTCTTCCCCGTCATCATCTTGATATATTTCTCCCAGCGCAAATGATAGAACATCTGTAGCTTCATCTTTTCCGCGGTACTGCCGGTTCAATTCTTGAATGGCGTTATTACCGCAGAAATAGATTGATAAATCCCAGTTATCGTGATCAATCCGTTCCAGAACTTTTAACGCGAATACGCGGATCGTTTCAGCATCGAAAGGAAGATCGATTCCATCATCGGCGCTGACAGAAACATCATTCATTTGCCGCCTCTTTCAATTTTGGATATTCTATCCTTGAATGATAATGCCCCGCAAGAACTTTTACAAAAGCTTTTTTGATGGTTTCCAAATCCCGGAAAGTCAGTTCGGAATCCGATAACTGACCCATATTAAATTTTCCCATTATCAATTCTTGGACAAATTTTTCGATTCTCGCGGAGGATGGTTTTTTAAGGCTCCGGACGGCGGCTTCTACGACATCCGCAAGCATTACCACCGCGGATTCCCTGGAACGGGGCGGCGTACCCGGATAGGTAAAATCCTCGATATTCACCTGGCCCTCTTTTTTTACGGCTTCATTGTAAAACCAGGTAATCACCGAATTCCCGTGATGCTGGGCGATAATATCAATCACAGCAGGCGGCAGCCCCATCGCCCTGGCCTTTTCCACCCCGATTTTGACATGGCTCCGAATCACAGTAGCTGATAACCTCGGATTTATATCAACATGCTTGTTATACGCGGACTGATTTTCAATAAAATAATCAGGCTGATCCATTTTCCCGATATCATGATAATAGGCTCCGACACGCGCAAGCAGCGCGTTCGCGCCGATTTCCTGGCACGCCGATTCCGCCAAATTGGCGACCATTACGGAATGGCTGTAGGTTCCGGGCGCGACGGTCAGGAGGCGTTTCAGAATCGGATTGTTCAAATCCGACAATTCAATAAGCCTGAATGTGGTGGCGGAATTGAGAACCTGTTCAAAAAGCGGAAGAATTCCCAGAACAAGCATCCCCGAAAAGATTCCGTTAAAAGCCGCCCAAAAAAGAATCGGTACAAAATTAAAACTAAACGTCTGCGTATACAAAAGAATAGCGGCCATTGCCAAGCAATTTACCGCCGCGTTGATGAATCCGGCTTTAATAAGATCCATCCGCCGTTCCGCCGTTTGAAGAATGAAAGCCGCGGAAAAGCCGGAGATGACGGCAAACATGTACGCGCTCAAGTCGAAAGCTCCGGCAGCCAGAGAAGCCAGCGGAAGAACCACAGCCATAGCTATAGCGGCAGACTGCCCAATCAGCAAAGCTGGAAGCATGATTGCCAGGGCCGTCGGAATAAACACGGAACACGGAACAGATTCCAAAGGCAGACTGACAGATGTAATCAACACCGATCCGACTACATAGGCAAAAGCAAGAATCTCAATAAAATAAATTTCCCGTTCCTCTAAAATACGCCCTGTTACTTCGGGGCGCAGAAGAAGGAAAAAGAGAACATATACAAAAACAAGCAAAAAAAACTGCCCGGCAATATTTCTGGGGCTTCGCCGGGAAGCTGAGATATTCAACGCGGAAAGCCGCGCAAGATCATCGCTGCCGACAATAAAACCCTTACGGATAACCCGGTCGCCGCGGACAATATCTCTTACAACAGGTTTTACCTGACGGCGGACTTCTTCCAAATTCCGGTCAGTATCTTCCGCCGAAAAAAGGACATTTTCAGACAAAAAAGGGCTGATCAAACGCAAAGCGACGGCGGAAAAATTGGAAGAATAAGAAGATAAAGACAGATATGCTTCGATCGCATCAGGCAGATTTTCTTTCGTAACAATATCTTTAATCGCTATCCGCTCATGTTCCGTCCCGGCCCCGTCGTCCCGAAAAAGCTCTATCGTGTCAGGATTGTAATTTTCCATCCCTGCCTGCGGAACAGCGAAAAGGCCTTTCTCTAAAACCGTATGTAAGAGGGTACCGCCTTCCTCAAGAAGATTAACACGCGCGGGGGACCGGTAAACCGCGTCCGCCGTTTCCCGGGAAAAACAACCGGGGTATTCGGCCTGGAGCGCCAGATAATAGGCATCGGCGGAAATCCGCATATCAAATTGATTTTCAGAAAAATCAACAAAGTGCCTGTATTGATTTTGGATTTCCTGCGTTATGAAAAGAGAAAATATGAAAACAGCCGGAACAAGGCGCTGCTCCGCTTCAAGCCTCAGCTGCGTAGCAGGTTTATCGATGTATGAAACAGTACGGTCGGCGATAACATCGCGGTCAGCAACCTTTCCTGCTTCAAATTCCTGCAGTTCAGCATTCCGGCTGCCGCCCGCTCCGAAACCGCTTAAAATAACGGCGGCGCAAATCAAAAAAGCCCCAAAAGAAACCATCAGGGGCCGGAAACGGACAGTACTTTTCAGCTTGAATTTTTCGAAAATTTTTTTTCTCATTTTTCTAAGAGACAGATTATTTTTCTTCATTTTCGTAAGCCTGAATAATTTTTTTGATAAGCGGATTCCGGACCACATCTCCGGTATGCAGATATGAAAAAGCGATTCCTTCAACTTCAGATAAAATTGATACGGCATGGAGAAGCCCCGAATCGATTCTCCTCGGCAAATCGATTTGTGTGGTGTCACCGGTAATTACAGCCCGGGCGCCTTCGCCGATTCTTGTCAAAAACATTTTCATTTGTTCCTTGGTAGTATTTTGCGCCTCATCCAAAATGACCACGCAGTCATTTAAGCTCCGTCCCCGCATGTAGGCCAGCGGCGCGATTTCAATGGTCCGGGTTTCTTCCATGCGGCGGATCAGCTCGTAGGGAATAAGCGTTTCCATGGCATCGTAAAGGGGTCTTAAATAGGGATTGATTTTCTGAGCCAAATCGCCGGGCAAAAATCCCAGATTTTCACCGGCTTCGACAACCGGACGCGTCAGAACCAGTTTCCGCATCTTCTTTGACAAAATTAAGCGCAGGGCTTCGGCAATGGCAAGAAACGTTTTCCCCGTTCCCGCGGGTCCTACGCAAAATGAAATATCATGATTCCGGACAGCTTGAATATACTTTGCCTGATTCAAACTTCTGGGAAACACGCGGCTGTATCCGTGAGGTATGATGATCATCGATTCTTTCAAAGGATCGACAGAAAGATTTTCCGCTTCCCCGTCAAGAGCAACTCTTGCGTGGGCGGTCTCCGCGAGGGCTTTTACATATTCGGGAGAAGGATTTTCGCCGCTTCGGACCGTATCAATCAAACTATCCATCATCATTCTGAATCGTTTAAGGCTCGGCTCATCCGCCCCTTCCAAACGTAGTTCATTTCCTCTGATCGCAATCCTTCCCCGGAGCGTTTCTTCCATTATTTTCAGGTTGTCATCGTTAGAGCCGCAAACACCCGATAAAAGTTCTCTATTATCAAGAATAATAGTTATGCTGTCGTCCAAACACACCTCTTACACGATTTGGGAACTTCCAAAAAATCATTTTTTCAGAAGACTTTTTGCCCTACTGAAACGAGTCTATAACCCGATGCGATAGAAGTCAATAGCTATGTCCTATTTCTCCATATAACATACATTCCCCCTTGACGATTTTTTTGTAATTTTATATTGTTTTCTCAGAAGATTATTCTTCATTAATTTTATAGCACACCGAATCGGGGTGGTTGACCGTTCAGCGTTAATACGGCGCGAATGGAAGGCCTGAGATCAAACCCGCTGAACCTGCTCCGGATAATGCCGGCGAAGGGAACCCAGACTGATACGATGGCAAGCATCATCACGTTGTTGTATCGGTTCCGCGCAGAGATCATAATTTTCCTCCGTTCAGTGTAAGGAGTTTCCTTAAAATGAACCGAACTTTTCGCGCTGTTTTCATCTTTTTTTGTTTACTGTTTACGGTATCCTCTTTTTTGTCCGCTAGGGGTACGAAGGAAACGAATCCGCCGAGAGAACAAGAAGTCGTAATTTGGACCTATGATTCTTTTATGTCGGAATGGGGACCGGGACCTCAGATTGAAAAAGATTTTGAAGCGGACACCGGCATACGGGCGCGCTTTGTTTCCTATGGCGATGCCGGAACCCTGCTGTCCCGGCTGCTCTTTGATAAAGAAAAAGCCGACGCCGATATTATCCTGGGGATAGATCAGAACATGATGCAGAAAGCGATGGATACGGGCCTGCTTGAATCTTATGTTTCCCCGAATGCCGAAAATCTGCTGCCGGAAACCGTGGTCGATCCGGACTTCAGAGTGATTCCTTATGACTACAGTTATTTTGCCGTTGTGTATGATTCGGAAAGGATTCCCAATCCCCCCAAAAGCCTCGAAGATTTAACCAAGCCCGAATTCGCGCAGTCATTGATTCTGATGGATCCCAGGACATCATCTCCCGGTTTGGGCTTTCTTGCCTGGACAAAAGATGTGTACGGAGCGGAATGGCTTGATTACTGGCAGCGGCTTTCCCCGTCAATCTTAACGATAGCCGACGGCTGGAGTTCCGGCTACGGGCTTTTTACTTCCGGCGAAGCTCCTATGGTTATATCCTACACGACAAGTCCCGGCGTTCATCTTTTGAATGAACAGACAGAACGGTACCAGGCGGCGGTGTTCAGCGGCGGTCATCCCGTTCAGATTGAGCTCGCGGCAATACTCAAAAACGCGAAAAATAAAGACGGCGCAAAACGCTTTATCGATTTTATGCTCAGTCCCGCTTTTCAGGAACTCATTCCTGAAACAAACTGGATGTATCCGGTCATTTCAATTCCGCTGCCGGATTCTTTCCGCATCAATCCTAAAAGCGAGAAAACCCTTCTTCCCAATCCTGTAAGCGATGAAGAACTTGACGAATGGGCGCGGTTCGTGGCGGGAATAAAACGGTGGTAATGAAAAAGGCGGAAGAGAGAGCCTCTTGCAAAACTCGGTTAGTTTTGCCGAGACTCTTGCGATTTCTCGCCTTTAGGCTGCGAAATACGCATTTTTCAGCAGCTGCAAATGCAAAACTGAAGTTTTGCATTTGCCTCGAGAAAAAAACGGCCATCCTCCTTTCTCTGCTTCCTATGGCGCTGGTCTGTTTCTGTTTTCTTCTGCCTTACGCGGCGGCATTGTCATCGTCTTTTTCAAAGGGACTTTCTTATATCCGCGAAGTGGTTCTGCACAGGTCCGATTTATCCAAAACCGTGTTATTTACTATTGTTCAGGCTTTCTTGAGTACGCTTTTGGCGCTTCTTTTCGGCCTGCCCGGTGCCTGGTTCTTGGGAAAGACCGAAAGCCGCGGAAAAAAAGTCCTCCGGGCTTTAACAGGAATCCCTTTCGCCCTGCCGTCCATTCTGGTGGTCCTTGGTTTTGTGCTCTTTTTCGGGAACGCGGGCTGGTTAAACAAATGCATTATGCTTGTTACGGGAAAAGATGAAGGACCGATTCGGATATTGTACCGGCCCGCGGCGGTTATTCTCGCTCACGCGTTTTACAACTTTCCGCTTGTGATCAGGCTTGTGGGAGACAGCATTTCACGGATTAAACAGACGTATATTCCGGCGGCGGAGAACCTGGGGGCGTCTCCTTTTAAAAGCGGCATCACGATTATTCTGCCCCTTATTTCTCCGGCAATTATTTCCGCGTCTTTGCTGATTTTTTTATATTGCTTTACCAGTTTTGCTGTCGTTCAGGTTTTGGGAGGCGGTCCTCCCGCGACTACCTTGAGCGTGGAAATTTACCGTTACGCAAACATCTCTTTTGATTACGCGCAGGCCGGAATTTTTGCCGCGATAGAAACATGTATCGCTTTGGCGGTTTTTCTTTTGTATACGCGCTTTGAGAAGAAGTCCCGTAATTTTACCGGTTCCGCCGAAAACATCCGTATTTCCGGTGACACACAGAGGAAAACAGCGGGAAAAAGCCGATGGGGATTTGTAATATACGGCGTTATAATTTGCATTTTTATTGCCGGCCCCATCGTTTCCATTCCCCTTGAATCGGTATTATTCAAAACATCGAGAGCGTCTTTACCGGTAATCTCTTTCAGAAATTGGACGAACGCGGGATCGCTTTTTTCCGCTTTTTTCAACTCGCTTACATTGGCGCTTCTTGCTTCGTGCTGTTCTGTGCTGATGGGCTTCCTCGCCGCGTCCGGCTACAGGCTGCTTCGTCCTTCTTCCCGGTGGAGGCCCGTTCTCCACACCGGATATTCCATGCTTCTTATGTCTTCAGGAATAGTTCTTGGTTTCGGTTGGTTAATGCTGTACCGGAATCTCGGCGTTCCGGTTTTTCTTTCTTTGGTATTGATGCACGCTCTATCCGCTTTTCCATTTTCTTTTTTCTCAATGCTGGAAGGACTGAACGGTATATCAATCAACACGTTTCACGCGGCTTCTTTGGCAGGGGCAAATCCTTTCAGGAAAATCACCAGTATTATGCTTCCATCAATTTTGCCGAGGCTGAGTTCCGCTTGGGCATTTGCTTTTGCCGTCAGCATGGGTGAATTGAACACGGTACTGATGCTCGGTTCCAGCGACTGGATTACCCTCCCCGTTTACATTTTCCGGGCGGCAGGTTCCTACCGCTTCGGTACCGCCTGCGTCGGAGGAACTGTACTGATTTTTTTCACGCTTATAACATTTTTTGTTTCAGATCTTTCTTTCCAAAAATCAAAAAGGAAATAACATGGCTCTTGTAATTCGTGACCTTTATAAATCTTTTGGCGGTTTTACGTTATCTTTGAATCTTACCGTAGAAGAAGGCGAAACCCTGGTAATAGCCGGACCTTCCGGCTGCGGAAAGACGACGGCGCTTCATCTTATTTCGGGACTCCTGGAAGCCGACGGCGGAGAAATTAATCTTAACGGCAAAGACATTACGAAAACGCCTCCCTGGGAACGGAACATCGCTATGGTCTTTCAGGATTTGGCCTTGTTCCCGCATCTTAACGCGGAAAAGAATATCGCTTATGGTCCCGCGATAAAAGGCGTAAAAAAAGAAGAAAGGCGGAAGATTGCGGAGCAAAATCTATCGCTAGTACAATTATCGGGATACGGTAACAGGAGGGTTCAAACGCTGTCCGGCGGCGAGAAACAGCGGATTGCCATCGCGCGGGCATTGGCTTATAAACCAGACTGCCTTCTTTTTGACGAACCTTTCTCCAGTTTGGATACTCCCCTTCGCAGGGAATTGAGGGATCATTTTTTGGAAATTCGCAAAGAACTTGGGATTCCCTGCATCTTCGTTACCCACGACAGGGAAGAAGCGGCGGTCACCGCCGACCGGATAGCCGTAATTGATAACGGAAGGATTATAGAAACCGGAAGTCCCAAAGATTTATTTTTATTTCCGAAAACGAAAATTACCGCGGAATTCTTCGGTTTTGGACAAGTTTTTCCTTGTAAGATAACACAGGTTCGGGAAGGAAAAATCAGCGTGCTCTCCCCTTTGGGAGAATTAGAAATTCCAGGCGGACATCTGCCCGAAATAAAAGACTGTTTTTTCTTTCTGCCCAAAGACGCGATACAATTAGCAAATAACAACGAGCAATCAGCAAAAAAAATAACGGCTCTTTTTAAAAGAGCCGTTTATCGCGGCGACTCTCTTGTGTATGAGCTGGAGCTTCCTTCGGGAACGGCGCTTTCGATAGATGCTGACATAAGAAAAAGCGTCCCTCAAGCCGGAAGCCTTGTTTCGTTGATGATTGATCAAAGCCTTATTCATGTTGTCGAGTAATATTGCCGGCTACATCAAAAGCCGGCTGAAAACCGCCTGGAACAATCCGATAAATCCGCCGAGAATCGCCCCGAAGACATTTATCCATTTCAACTGGTTATCCATAACATCCAGAACGATTCTCTCGACGCGGACCATGTCCAGCGCGTCAATCCGTTCGGAAACCATGGTTTTTACATTGATCGATGAAAGAAGGGAATCAACTTTTTCTCCGGCGATGTTCAATATTTTGCCGCTGATAAAGGTATCAATCTTTTCCTTTTGTTCCATGCTAAGATGAATAAGGCCGGACAATGTAGAATCCTTGTGCTGTTCGATGAAACGGTCAATACTCTGGCCCAGGCGCTGTTCCATGTTTTCATTTCCCTTTGCCCGGATAAATTCAATCAGCTTTTTTCCCGCTTCGCGAAGGTCTTTTTTATTGAGCCCTTTGATAACATCTTTCAAAGGTTCATCGATGTAAGACGATAACAAACCCATCAGAAAGTCGGAAGTCTGCGCGATATTTTTTTCAGAGTCAAATAATTTTTTAATCGCATTGCGGATAAAAACCGTCAAACGTTTTTTGGTGTTTTCATCTTTCATGAGAGCATCAAGCTGTTTGATAAGGTCGTCAATAATTTCCGGCATCTTTTCGCGGATGGTTTTATCGTACTGTCCGGCGGAAATAAAGAAACGCTGAATGGCATTGAGTTTCAATATCGCGTTGGTCAGAAAAATCTGCCCGTGGATTTCCAGTTCCCCATGGATTTCATCTTTCTTCAAAAAATCAACAAGAGAATGAGTAACAGAAGAAAACGCTTTGTCCGCCGCGGGCATAATATGTTCGGAAATCCTGGGCCCTGAACGCGTAACGCTGTCCCGGATAATTTGAGAAAGAGTTCCCTTCAGCGTTTCTGTCATCTCTCCGCCCAAAATATCCCGCACGCTTTTTTCATCCAAAGCATCTATCAAACTATCGCCCGCTTTTTCTATGATGCTTTCAAACGACGGAGAATAGATGAGGCTTTTCAGTACAAACGTGATAAACTGTGCCGTATTTGAAACGCTATCCTCGGATACTGTTTTCTGAGCAAGCAGAGTTCCAAGCGGAGTGCTGAGAATTTTTTCTGTATATGATGAGATTGATAATTGTAATGCACGGGCGACATCGTCACTTTGCAAACGCTTCCTCAAAATTTCCGGCGTAAACAATTCCCGTTCCACCATGGAACCTATATTGAGGGCCAGTTTGTGCCTTTCTTTGGGAAGGATGCCGGGAGTAAAAGGCAGCCGGATTCCCCACACTCTTACTTCTTTGAGCGGACGGAACAACATTTTTATAGCGATGGCGTTTGTTACATAACCGATGACCGCTCCCATAATGGGAGGAAGTCCCCAGGCAAGCAGGGTTTTTATCAATTTAAAGACTCCGCGGCTGTCTTTGCCTGAGCTTCATTTTCATATACGACAATATATTCTTCTTTAAGCCAGCCTTCATAAACACCCTTTACAAGCACCCACGATTCAATTTTATTGTTATCTTCTGCCGATCTTCTTTCCAAAACCGGAACCACCGTCCCTTCCCGAATATATCCAAGCGAAACCGCGCCCTGCCTAGGCTGATCCAACACATGCGTATAAGAATGAGTCAGCACGCCGTAACCAATAACAGATCTGGTCAAAGGCGGGCTGGACGGCGGCACGATAAGGGTATCCTGCTTTAGCCTGTTACAGGAAATCAAAGAGATGGTCATAACAGCGGCCAGCACAATTCGCATCACATTGAGAAGTTGCATCCTTTTGCCGCCTGTATCGATGAGTTTCATAACACATACAATAATACTGCTTTTTCGATATTTCGTCATCATCTTTTTGAAGTATTATAAAACCTAGAAATTAAATTCGTCTCCCCAATTAAAATCTCCGGATTCTTCGATATTTTTTGGCCAATGTCCGCACCAATCGGGAACTTTGGGCTTTTCAACTCTGTCGGCGCCGGGCGTATACGGCTTAATATCCAACACAGGCGTTCCGGAACACGCGTCAATCCACCAAAGATCGATGATGCCTTTTTCAAAATTGATGGATTTAAGCGCCGAAACGCTGATTGCCAGCGGATTTGGTCTTTCCGGAGAACGCGTCGCGAATACGCCGATTTCTTTCGGGCCCTTTTTATAGGGATTTTCCAACACAAGCCGATCCTGAAACACATTATTTTCCGATTTATGAAAAAACCAAACAACCAGCAAATGAGAATATCCTTTCAGCCCTATTAAACCCGGAATATATTTTTTATGCATCTTTATCGAAAATCTTCTGCCGTCATTCTCAACGAGCCCAATATCTCTAAGATTTACTTCATCAACCGTCATTTCAGCCTCCTGCCTCTATTTTCTGAGACTATGAAGTATTGTCAAGCGTTATCCCGCGAGTTACGTTGAACCCTGCCGGCGCCCCCAAGTCTGATATTGACACTCATTTCCATTCCATAGTAACTTAAGGAAGTCAAATTCCTGAGAGATTAGCTCATCTGGATAGAGCGTCAGCCTCCGGAGCTGAAGGTGGCAGGTTCGAGTCCTGTATCTCTCAAACGGTTTAGCCATTTGCCTCATGTTTCTGCAAATATTCTTTATACCATGCATACTCTTGCCGGAGAAGTTTCGGCGTATCGAGTCCGTACGGACAGTGAGTTTTGCAGACACCGCAATTGATGCAATCATTTATGCGTTCCATCATTGCCTTTGATTCGGGCAGCAAGAACTTGGCCGGATTCATTCTGCGGATGAGGAGGCTCATTCTTGCGGCGGTCGCGATCTCGATTTTGGCGGGGCAGCTTGGCATACAGTATCCGCAGGCACGGCAGAAATTACCGGAAAGTTCCGCTTTATCTTTGGCGATCCGCTCCCTCATTTCATCATTAAGAACCGGGGGATTTTCTTCCATTTTTAGAAATTGTTCCAACTCCCACATATGCTGGATACCCCAGATAGGTACGATGTTCCCTTTCTCCCGGAGAAGGGCAAAACTTGGCGCGGGATCGGTGAGTAAACCGCCGCTCATGGCTTTCATGGCGATCACGCCAACATCATGCTTTCGGCAGAGTTCCGCCAGCTCGAAATCCCGCTCGTCAGAAAGAGCGGAAAGCGGGAATTGCATAGTGTCAAACAATCCTGTCTTGACCATTTCCATCGCCGCGTCAACCTTGTGACTAGTTACAGAGATAAAGCGTATTTTCCCTTCCTTTTTTGCCTGCAGCGCGGCTTGATACGTTTCGTGATCTTCAAAAGGGATATAGGGCGGATTGTGAAACTGGTAAATATCGATGTAATCGGTTTTCAAATTCCGCAGACTGGTTTCTAAATCCTTAAACATTTCAGCTTTCGTATGAGAAGGGGATTTCGTCGCGATGACAATGGTATCCCGAAGGCCCGATAATGCTTTTCCGATTTTTTCCTCACTGTCGGTGTAAGATCTTGCGGTATCAAAAAAGTTTATGCCGCCGTCATAAGCACGGCGCAGGAGTTTTCCCGCGTCTTCAAAACTGAGACGCTGAATAGGTATCGCTCCAAAGCCGCTGCGGCTCACAAACAGTTCCGTTCTTCCCAATCGAATTTTTTCCATTCCGCTTCCCCCGAATATTTTTCTTTCGTTACATAATAGTTAAATTCTATCATACTGCCTGACAAAAAACAAGCAAAAATCGTAACTTGAGACATATTCATTGAAATGCCATTTTGAACACTTGACGTACACCGCACTACCGGGTAAATTCTTGTCAAAAGAGGCAATTGCGTTTTTCATTGGGGGAGCCATAGATATGACTGATGTTCATAATGATATGCTTGATGATGAGGATTTTGATACCATCCTGTCTTCTGATATAGATTTTTCCGGAACTTTGACCTTTGATAAGCCTTTTTTAATCCGGGGGCGCATGTCGGGACAAATTATTTCCAGCGGGCTTTTGGTGATCGATGAACACGCGGTGGTGGAGGCCGATATCAGCACTTCCAAGGTTATTATCCGGGGGGAGGTAAAGGGAAATATTACGGCCACCGAGAAAGTTGAAATTTCCGTGATGGGAAAACTTTTTGGCAATGTGAACGCTCCCGAAGTTTTTATGGAAACCGGCTGTGTGTTTAACGGACAATGTACTATGATAAATAAAACGGTTTCAGAATAATGCGGCGTATAAAACCCTGGCTGTATGTTTTTGCCGCACTGTTTTGTTTGTTTTCGGCGTCGTTTCCGCTTTTTGCCCAGAACAGGCCTGACGCGCTCCGGGAATACCGGAATGGAAATTACGCGCAGGCGGTATCAATTTGTACCAGCGAGATTGCCGCAAATCCGAATAATTTAGAATCTCATGTGGTTATTTGCTGGAGTTTAATCCGGCTGGGCCGCTACAGTGAGGCCCAGCGTTACGGCATTGCCGGGCGCAATATCAGCCGTTATGATCCGCGGATTATCGAAATTCTTGGGGAAGCAAACTACTATCAGGGACAAAATACGGAAGCGCTGCAATTGTTTCAGGAATACATTAATCTTACCCCGGAAGGAAGCCGGATTGATACGGTATATTATCTTATGGGAGAGATTTTTATCCGCCAGGGAAGATTCAATCACGCGGATATCGCGCTTTCCACGGCGGTGTATTATCTTCCGGGAAATGCCGAATGGTGGACAAGGCTTGCATACGCAAGGGAAAATTCCGGCAATTATCAATCCGCCTTGACCGCTTACGAAAGGGCTTTGTCATTGGATTCCCGCCTAACCGATGCCAGGTACGGACTTGAACGTATCCGGCAGAATCTGAGAGGCCGCTGATCTTTGGCACATCTTAAATAATAAAAGTGTATGATGACGATTTCTGTACAAACGCTCGGCTGTAAATTAAATCAACTGGAAAGTGAAGCCTTGGCGGAGGCTTTTGAAAAAGAAGGATTCCGCCTGGTATCCGGCGATGCTGCGGCAAATGCCGGAGCGGATTTGTTTATCATCAATACCTGTACCGTAACATCCAAGGCCGAACAAAAAGCCCGGCGCATTATCAGAAAAGCGTATCGGGATTATCCCGAATCCTGCGTGATTATTACCGGCTGTTATGCCCAGCTCAAAGCGGAAGAACTTGAGAATATCGGGAATGAACATAATCCGGATATTGTTCCGAATCCTCCGCAAAATATTTTTGTCGTTTCCGGAGATAAAAAAAGCCGCATCCTCGATTTGCCGCAATATATTACGCGGTCCGTGGTTTCGCCTTGGGAACTTTCCTCCGCGCTGGCGGAATGGTTCAAACATGATGATGAAATCGTTCCCCAAGACCGCTTCCGTTTTAACGCGAATTCTTTTTCCAGCCACTCCCGCGCTTTTTTGAAAATCCAGGATGGATGCGACAACGCCTGTACTTTCTGTGCCGTTCATCTTGCGAGGGGGAAAAGCATCAGCCTTGCTTCGGAAGAAATCTTGTCGAGATTACAGCTTTTGGAGCGGCGGGGATACGGGGAAGCGGTTCTTACCGGAGTGAATATCAATCAGTATCGGGATGGGAATGCCGATTTTCCGGGCCTGCTGAATATTCTTTTAAAAGGAACAAAGCGTATCGCCCTGCGCGTTTCTTCAATTGAGCCGGATCTCATCAATCCTGATTTTCTCGATGCCATAACACATTCCAGAATCAGGCCGCATTTTCATCTTTCCGTGCAATCGGGAAGCGACGCGGTCCTTAAAGCGATGGGCCGCCATTACACCGCGGAGCAGGTTTTGGAAGCCGTCGAAAAATTGAGAAAAGCGAAAAACGATCCTTTTCTCGCCTGCGATATGATCGCCGGTTTCCCCGGAGAAGACGACACGGCGTTTGATCAAACATACCGCTTATGTCAAACGGCGGATTTTTCCTGGATTCACGCTTTTCCCTATTCTCCCCGTCCAGGCACCGCGGCGGCAAAACTTCCCCATCACGTTCCTGAAAGGATTGCCGTTGAAAGGGTTGAACGGCTTTTGGCGCTTGCAAACATAGGCCGGGAACAGTATATAAAACGGCAATCAGGAAAGCAGTTTGAAACCATCATTGAAAACAGCGCGGAACAATCCTCTTACGCCGCTGGGCTTACCGAAAACTATCTCCGCGTTTTCATTCCTGTTTCCGGTAACGAGATACTAAAACAGGGAACAACTATTACATGCAAAATCATTTCTCCATATAACGGCGATTATGCGGATGATTCCAGAGTTGACGCTCTCGCGGAAAAAATCAGTTAACAAGTAACAAAAAGTCAGCTTTGTGCCGTTTGCTCTTTCCTTGCGGCGAGGCCCGTTTGGATAAAAAGCCAGGGAATGCCCGCCGTTACCACGGCACCAACAAGAACATGAACCGCAAAAGCGACAATACGGTAAGAAGCGGCAGCTTCCCCTACCCTGTCAATAACGGCTGTTCCAAGAAACAGAATAACTCCGGTACAAGCGGCACCAAGAATATATCTAAGAACTATCGTAACAGGCTTTAACGCGTCTCCCGCTTTTTTCTTTTTCACATCAAAGGGAAAGAACCGGAGCATTAACGTATATCCCATTCCTAAACCAAGAAAGATGCCGGACATTTTTACATCGGCGGGATTTAAGAGCAGCATGATAAAAGAAACCGCGGCGCTTATAATCAGCCTGAACCGGATACTGGCGGCTTCAAGAACCTTGATAATCCGTTCGGCAAAAAGCCAATACAATCCCAGCACAATGAATCCCGCAATCCAGCCGCCGAAAATGTCCGTCGGGAAATGTACCCCTAAATACAAGCGGGTAAAACTCATCACCAAAGTGATAAGAACCGCGGTTATATAAAAAACCGGTTTTTTCAGCCATGACGCGAGTCCCATAAAAAACACCAAAACACTTTGGGCATGTCCCGACGGAAATCCATAGCTCGATTCAAGAGCCCGCCCAACCGAAGGATCAAGATCGTAGGGCCGGGGCTGTTTGAAAATCACTTTCAGGAAACCGTTCATCCACGCGGAAAAAACCGTAAGCACGCTCAGCCTTATTCCGGCGCGGTCATCCACGCACCAAAAAATATAAAAGAGAATGAGCAAATACAGTGTCCCCGCTCCCATGTTTGTGATAAACACAATAACGGCGCTTAACACCGGATGCTCAATAGTCTGAATCGCCTTAATAAGATTCACTCCCCATTGCTGTATCTCTTGTATGTTTTCCATTACCCGCCTCCTCTCATCATGTATGTATTCCAAAAGTCCGCCCTTTTCAGGCCTTTTCAGGCTTCCAATGTAAGGCCTTCCTGCGCCATCACGATTTCCAAAGATGTTTTGTCTTTGATCAAATGTTTGTATTTCGTTTCAAGCTCTTTGATTTGTTCATCGCTTCTGCCGGGATCATGATGAAACATCGCGAGTTTTTTCACCTTCGATTTATGGGCCGCGTTGATGGCATATTCATAAGAGGAATGCCCCCAGCCGACCTTTGAAGATTCGTATTCTTTTTGGGTATATTGGCAGTCATGAATAAGAATATCCGCGCCGTGAAAAAAACGCTGCATTTTTTCATTTTCTTCTTTGGCGGCTTCCTCCCCTTCAATCGCGGCGTTTTCATCGTAGCTGGGATCATTGGGATCCGTGGGAAAGACATTGCGGAACGGTTCCGTGTCGTAAGCAGTCACGATAGATTTTCCCTGGTACTCAAAACGGTAACCCAAACATAAAATAGGATGATTCAGATATTTTGTCGTTACGATTAAGCCGCCGCCCAAATCCAGCGTAGTTTCCTTGATTTGGTCGTATTCGATATGGGCCTTCAATTCACTTTGCCGAACCGGCCAATACCGGTAAGACAATTGAGCCCCGATAATCGCTTCCAGCGTATCATCTTCGTAAGACACGGGCCCGCGAATGCGCAAAGAAGTTGACGGAACAAAAATCGGGGTAAACATGGGAAAGCCCATAATATGATCCCAATGCGTATGTGTAATGAAAATATCGGCATCGATTTTACCGCGGGCTTTTAAATCATTTGCCATAAGCCAATCGCCAAGGGTTCTTACTCCGGTACCAAGATCCATAATTACCAATTTTTCATCCGCCCGGATTTCCAAACATGAAGTATTCCCGCCGTATATAACCGTTTCCGGCCCTGGACAGGGAATAGAACCCCGGTCTCCCCAAAATCGTACTGATAGCATATTATTTCCTTTTATTCGATTTCTTCTATGAAAATGTCAACTCGTTCTATTCTAAGTAGCATCTATACCGGTTGTCAATGATTTAGGAACAAGCTCATACATCAAATAATCTGATTCAGGGGATTGAGAGAAGTTTTGATACAATAGCATCATGCGCGCCACAAAAGCGGTAATCCATCTGGATTGTTTAAAAGAAAATATTGCATCGATAAGAAGAAAGATCGGGCCGAAGGTTGGAATTTGCGTTCCGATCAAGGCTGATGCTTACGGCCACGGAGCGGTTCGTGTCGCCGTTGCGGCAATCCGTTCCGGTGCCGCTTATTTGGCTGTAGCCAGCGTACAGGAAGGCATCGAATTACGGGAATCCGGAATTGTCGCTCCCATTTTGCTGTTCTCCCTTCCGCTTCCTGAAGAACTGCCCGCCGTTGTGGAACATCATCTCACCTTGATGATTACAGACAAGGAATTTGCGGAGGAGGCGGCTTCCGCGGCGCGGGAACAAGATGAGATCGCGAACGTTCACATCAAGATTGATACCGGAATGGGACGAATCGGCTGCCGCCCGGAAGACGCTCTGGAACTTGCAGCTTTTATCGCTTCTTGCAAATCGCTGCGTTATGCTGGAACCGCGAGCCATTTTCCTTCCGCGGATTCGGTTTGCCCCGATGATATAGCTTATACGAAACAACAGATCGCTCTTTTTAAAGATGCCGTGTCACAAATACACTCCGCCGGAATCGATCCGGGGATTCTTCACATTGCCAATTCCGGCGGAGTGGTTCTGCATGAAGATTCTTATTTCGATATGGTGCGGCCTGGACTGTTAATGTACGGTTATCCTCCCGTCGAATCTATGGCGGAGGCGGTTCCCGTAAAGCCTGTAATGGAACTTGTTACAAACATCGTATTCATGAAACAAGTGAAGAAAGGCGATTATATTTCCTACGGAAGAACCTGGCAGGCTCCAGAAGATACCGTTCTTGCCACGCTTCCCATCGGTTATGCCGACGGACTTTCCCGCGCGCTCAGCGGACAATTTTCGGTCTGCATTAAGGGGAAACTTTATCCGCTTGTAGGACGCATCTGTATGGACCAATGCATGGTAGACCTCGGTAAAAACCCTCCGGTCAATCGCTGGGACGAAGTGAGCGTATTCGGCGGCGCGGACGCGTCTTTTGACGCGGCGGATATCGCGAAAAAACTGAACACGGTTCCTTACGAAATTACCTGTAACATTAACAAACGAGTCCCCAGGGTGTATCTGGGATAGCAATCAGCCATGAGCAATCAACAACTCGATTAAAGGAGCATCTTGCATGAAAAAAATATCACCTGTCCCCTCGGAAATTCCGTCGGACATTGAAATAGCTCAGGCAGCGGAATTAAAACCTATTTCTGTTATTGCCGAAACCCTCGGTATTCCCGAATCTTCGGTAATTCCCTACGGGAAATATAAAGCGAAAATCGACTGGCGGCTTCTTCGTTCAAAAGAAATCCCCGCGCCAAATGCAAAATATATCGATGTGACGGCCATCAGCCCTACCCCGCTTGGCGAAGGGAAAACCACCACTACTGTCGGATTAGTGCAGGGACTTGGGCGTATCGGGAAAAATGCCGTTGCGGCGCTCCGGCAGCCGTCTATGGGGCCGACTTTCGGGATTAAAGGCGGAGCCGCGGGCGGCGGATACAGCCAGATCGTGCCGATGGAAGATTTTAACCTTCATCTTACAGGAGACATTCACGCGGTTTCGGCGGCTCATAACCTTGCGGCGGCGGGAGTTGACGCGAGGATTTATCATGAATCAAGGTGGGCTCCCTCGTATTTTGAAAAACTGGGAATGTCCATGCTGAATATTGATCCCAGCCGCGCCGCCTTGGGACGGGTTATCGATATGAATGACCGCGCCCTGCGGCATGTAATGACCGGCATGGGCGATAAAGCCGACGGCCCTCTGCGGCAAAGTTTTTTTGATATAACAGTCGCCAGCGAAGTGATGGCGATTCTTGCCCTCGCGACCGACATGGCCGATCTTAAAAAAAGGCTTAACCGGATGGTTTTAGCGTATGATAAAAGCGGAAAGCCCTTAAGCGCCGAAGATTTCGGCTTGGGCGGAGCGATGGCGGCCCTTTTAAAAGACGCGTTAAGCCCCAACCTTCTGCAAACGCTCGAAGGCCAGGGAGCCTTTGTCCATGCCGGCCCCTTCGCCAATATTGCCCACGGCAATTCTTCGGTTATGGCCGATCTTTTAGGCGTCAGGTTCAGTGATTATGTGGTAACCGAAAGCGGTTTCGGCGCCGACATGGGAATGGAAAAGTTCTTTGACATAAAATGCCGCACTTCCGGCCTGAAACCCGACGCGGTAGTGATTGTCGCAACCGTCAGGGCTTTAAAATCCCACGGCGGCGGCCCGGCGGTGGTTCCGGGGAAACCTTTACCCAAAGAATACACTGAGGAAAACCTCGACATGCTTAAAAAAGGACTTGCCAATTTAAGCGCCCATCTCAACATCATCAAACGCTTTGGCGTTCCGGCTGTAGCGGCAATCAATGCCTTTCCTTCCGACACGGAAGCCGAATGGGAACTTATACGGAACGGAGCAATCAAAGCCGGAGCGGTTGACGCGGTTGTTACAAAACATTGGGAACAGGGCGGAGACGGCGCCGTCGATTTAGCCAGAGCGGTAGAAAAAGCCGCCGACAGAAAATCGGACTTTAAGTTTTTGTATCCTTCCGAGCTTCCGCTTACTGAAAAAATCGAGAAAATCGCGTTCGAAGTCTACGGTGCGGACGGCGTGGAATACAGCGATGCCGCGCGGAATCAGCTTGAAGCCTTGGAAAAACAAGGCTTCGGAGGCCTCCCCATCTGCATGGCGAAAACCCAGTATTCCCTTTCGCACGATCCGAAACTGAAAGGAGCCCCCAAAGGCTGGAAGCTGCCGATTAAAGACATCCGTCTCGCGGCGGGGTGTATCCCCTCTGCGGAGACATCAGCACCATGCCCGGCCTCCCCTCCAAACCGGCTTTCATGGGCATCGATGTTGATGATGACGGAAATGTGAGCGGACTGTTTTAGACGAATCATTTTAGTGCTGTCGCAAATTTAACCGACAACTCAGCATCATCGCGTACGATTTTTCGCTTGAATGCGGCAAACTCAGATGAACGCGAAATTTCTTTTGTTATTTTTTTTGCTATAAGATCACGAAGTTTTGTATCCGGTTCATCATGGTAACCTTTTACATATTGAAGAAAGTCTCTGACACACTTTGATACCTTATTCCGCAAGTTAGTACATTCGATTTCTTTTATAGCTGTTGTTCCGCCATTATACACTTTCTCCAATAAGTCCGCGGTTTGTACAGTGCTAATATCATTCGTCAAGGTTTCGACTACTACTTTTTCCACCAGTGAATCGATTGCAAGAGAAAGTGCAAGATAATCTTCCGGGTCGTACACGGACGGATCGAGAATGTTCTCGAATGCATCCAATTTAATGTTATTGCAATGACTACAAGACAAAAACAAATTTCCCCAATCGTATTTTAGAGCCTTATCATTTTTGTGCGGAATACGATGCTCAACATTCAGTGAAGAAGACTTGCACTCGCAGATATAACATTTCTCGTAACAATCATCAGCCAAGACGGCAAAGTTTGGATTGCTTCTATAGTCATTTTCAGTTGTAATAGGCTTTGGAGGCGCGGGGCGTTTAGTGAGTTTGACCATTCTTTGCCGCCACGCTCGCCTTGCGCTGTTGTTCAAGATTTTGGAACGCAATATACAATTCCTTTGAAGCTGGAGCCATACGTTCAAGTTCTGTTTTAGCCCTCAGGAATTCTTCATTCTCTTCCGCTGTTCTCTCTTTGAAACAGAGTTCTTTATAGCGGGCGAACTGCCGCTTCATTTCCTCTGAATACATATCAGCGTCAAGGAAAGACTCGACAACGGATTCATAGGAGTAATAGCTCGGATTCTCAAGTTGTTCGCGTTTTTCCAAATCATAGACCACTGCGTTCGACAGCGATGTAATCACGAACGGCGAATGTGTTGAGACTATAAATTGAACAGACGGAAACATCTGCGTTAAGAATGGCAGTGCCCGCTTTTGTAATTCCACATGCAGATGGGTTTCAATCTCGTCAATAATGACGATTGCCGATTGGTTATAATCGACGATGCCGTCAGCACTCTCAAAACGCATAAGCAGTTCCATCACTATTTCCAGCAAAGCCTTGTAGCCGTCCGACATTTGGTGCAGTCCGAAGGGTTCTCGGTTTGGCATCACCACAAAAAAGGCAAGGTTTTTCATATCCGGCTGTAATTCCAATTCTTGACAGCCGTAAATATCCCGCAAATTCTGCGTAAATCTGTCAAACCATGCCTTGTATTGCTCAACTTCTGCTTGAGAACGGCCAGAATCTTTTGCACTGAGATACTGAACATACAGATTCAAAATGTATTTCAAAAAATCCCTGCTTGCATTTCTTGTGATGACTGTCTTTCCCTGTATGTCAATAGCTTCTATAGCTTTAGGTAAATTCAAATCGCTGCGTTCTGCAGAAAAATACGCAAATGTAATATCACACAAATCTTCTATATTTTCCGAAAAATTAATTATTGATCTTTCATTCTTTCGCACTGAATGTTTAGAGGGAAGTATGTCCTGTTGGCGTGAATTTACAAAATCACGAATTGCTTCTAACAAGCTGGTTTTGCCGCTTCCGTTCTTGCCGGTCAGTACGAGGTGTTTGCGTTCGGTTTCGGACAAAGCAATATCGATATTGGTCAAATGCCGTACCTTATCTATGTGGATTTTGGTAATGAATACATTTTGCATATATGCCCCCTGCAAAAAAACGTAGTCTAAACCCAATGTATCAAATCTTCATGCCCTTGTAAACTTTAATTGTTCATTATCCTTCGCTTCTCCCGATGAAACTCCGCCCATGACGACCCAGGCGGCTGCCATACAGAGGGCGCCGAAGACAAAAATCCCCGGGTATCCGGCGAGGTCGATAATCGCGCCGGTGACGGGCGGGGCCAGAATCGCGGCGCTTTGGCTGAATGTGTAATACAAGCCCGTGTATACCCCAACCGTGTCATAACTTGTCATCTGCCACAGCATGGGGAAAGAGTTTACCACAATGCCGATCCAAAACGCCCCGTAGAGGAACATCAGCGAAAGAAAGAGAATAAGTCCGCCCATGGAAGACAGGCCGATTCTGGGTGACAAAAATCCGCTGAGGAAAATCAGCATCATAATGACGGCCAAAACGATAAGGCAAAGCCGGATATAATTCCGCCTTCCCATTTTGTGGGCAAAATATCCCGTCGCGACAGCCACAATCACGCTGGAGATGCCCGCAATGCCCTGGGCAAAAGCCGCATAACTTTCGTTTACTCCCAAGGATTCGACCATGTACAGTCCGAGGAAAGGTTTTGCCCCTTCATAAGCCATAAACCAGAAAAAAAGCGATATAAGGATGCGGACGGCGCTTTTATCTTGTCCCGCAAAAACCTGTTTTATCGATGCGATAAACGGAACTTTCTGCTCCGGCTCATCTTCCGTTTTTTCCGGAACTTTTTCTTTCACAAATATAAACAGAATACACACCGCCGTCACAATAAAAAAGGACGCCGCCGCAAAGGGAATCTGCTGGTGCCTATTCATAAGCGGGGCCAATCCCATAGTACCCACAATCAAGCCGATACCGCCCATCATATTGATGACGCCGTTTGCTTCGGAACGGTAATCCGCCGGAATTGTATCGGGCATAAGCGCCACTACCGGCCCCCGGACGGATGTTTTGAACATATTGAAGATGAAAATCAAAATAATAAGCGTTAACAAAGAATTCGCCCGGGGAAAAAGGCTGAACAAAACAGCCGAAATCGGCAGCATAACAATGATAAAAGGCATACGCCTGCCGATTCTGGTTCTCGTTCTATCGGACCAAATGGCAATAAGCGGAATAAGGCAAAGCTGCAGCACATTATCGAGCGTCATAATGCCGCCGAC